>OBIA01000006.1_pt1 | contig 208306 bp, 188 predicted proteins | sample 1519911 | NCBI WGS metagenome assembly OBIA01 (sample SAMN04209236, study PRJEB22552) | human gut metagenome | biome: gut; material: feces | host: Homo sapiens | place: USA: Oklahoma | reverse complement strand
CCGGAGGACGAACTGCGCCGCATTGCCGCAGATGCCGGCGTTTCGGACGAGGAAACAGAGACGCTGCTGGCAGGGGATTCTGTTTTGACCCTGTGGGGAGATTACTATTATGACCCCGCTGCGGATGAATATTATCAGGGCTTCCAAACGGATGGCAAAACGTTGGTTGAACCGGTTTTCGCAGCCGGAGACAAGTTGAGCATCCAATACCAGCGTTATACCGGGCAGGATGAAGCCGGGAATGATGTCTACCGGACGTACACCGCCCAGCTGCCCATTGCCGGTGTCGTAAAGTCTGCAAGAAATTACACACTGCTGACAACAGATCGGATCCTCTACAATGGCACGGTTTTTGTCAGCACGGCTCTTTATCATAAAATGTTTGAAGGCGCAGGAAGCTACCATATGGAAAAAGAAGGATACAGCAGCCTGAATGTAAAGCTGGCTGCCGACAATAACTTCTCGCTGCGGCGTTCCATTGCATCCATTGCCACACGCAGAAATGGGATTCTGAGCGCAGACAACTACGATCTGCTCAGCCAGAGCTACACCGAGGGCACACAGAGCGCTTTCCTTGTCGGCATCCTTGCGGTATTCGGGGTCCTTCTGGGGTGTGCGCTGCTGGTGGTTTTGAATCTTTCAGCTTATGAAGTCCAGCAGCAGCGTCTGTCGCTTCTCCTGACGCTGGGCGTTTCCCCGAAAAAACTGGTGCTGTCCTATGCAAAGCTGCTGCTCCCGGTCATCGTTGGGACAACGCTGCTTGTGAACATCGTCGTCTATGCGGCGGTCTCGCGTATCGTTCCGATCCAGAGCATTCTCGACCTGATCCGTATCCATACAAGCGGACGGGTGTTTGAATTCCATAAACCCGTGGGAAGTCAGATCATGGTCAGCATTCTGCTGATGGTGTTCTGGCTGTCCGCAGCATTGCTACCGATCTTCTCCTTTATTCGTAAAAAAGCATCCAAGGGGGACATCTTATGAAGGATAAAATTCTGGAAGCTGTACAGATCTCCAAAACCTACGGGGAAGGGGAAAGCGCGGTTCACGCCCTCAGAAATAGCGACCTGACCCTTGAAAACGGTACATTTGCGTCCATCATCGGTTCCAGCGGCAGCGGAAAATCTACGCTCCTGAAAATCCTGGGAGGACTTTTGCCGCCCACCACCGGTAAGGTGCTGCTGGACGGTCAGGACATTTATGCAATGAATGCGGAGCAGCTGGCACAGGTGCGGCGGCAAAAGATCGGCTTTATTTTTCAGGATTTCCGCCTGTTCCCGGAGTACACGGTGCGGGATAATATTTTGATCCCATTTTATCTCGACCATAGAGCTCCGGATGAACAGATGCTCCATAAGCTGACCGGGATCTTGGGCATTGCGGGCAAGCTGCATTCCCGCCCCGCGCAGCTTTCCGGTGGACAGCAGCAGCGTGTGGCGATCGCTCGTGCGCTCATCGCAAAACCGCGCATCGTTTTTGCCGATGAACCAACCGGAAATCTGGATACACGGACGGGTGAGGATACGATGCGGCTGCTGATGGAATGCGCTGCGGAGTTTGGACAAACGCTTATCGTTGTTACCCACAACCCAGAAATTGCGCAGAAGGCGCAGCAGATCATTCGGATCGAGGATGGGCAGATCTTTTATAGCGCAATACCGCCAATGAGCGTCAGTTCTCGCGGGAATAGCGGGGTATAAGAAAGGGGAATGGATATAGGTTTTGATCAGTGGCGCAAGGTGATGCAAAAATAGCACGGTGCATTTCTGTATCGTGCTAAAAATGGACAAACAAAAACCACGGTGCGTGTGCATCGTGGTTTAATCAAACGGAAGATATTTCTGCGCAAGACGTTTTTGCTCGGATATAAAGCCAAAAGCCGCCGCACCCTGCCCGGAAACTCCGGCAGCAGAATGCGGCGGCGTACTGTTACAAAAAACTTACTTGGAGATCTTCTGGCCGATCCAGATGCAGATGCAGGCACCGATCACCGAGATGGCAAAGGAAGAAAAGCTGCCGGAAGCGTGGATGCCCAGCAGGCCGAACAAAAACTCGCCCACAAAGCTGCCCAGCACACCCATCAGGATGTTGCGGCCAAGGGAAGTTTCCGTGCCCATAAAACGCCCGGCCAGATATCCGGCCAGTGCGCCCACCAGCACGCCCACAAAAAGGGAAGCCAGCACACCTACCAGCGTCAGCAGGCCGGTCAGACAGCCCACCAGTACACACAGCAGGGCAACGATAAGTAAAATGGTTAAGGTGATCATAGATTATACCTCCTTGAAAATCACGGCTCTGCCTGCTGCCCGGCGGCTTCGCGGGCGGTGCGGCAGATGTCTTTCAAACAGCATTTTTCGCATTCCGGCTTGCGGGCATTGCACACCGCACGGCCGTGCATCACAAAGCGGTGGCAAAGGTCGCTGCCTTCCTCCGGCGGGATGATCTTCCACAGGGCCATCTCCACCTTCTGCGGCTCCTTGATGCCGTCCACAAGGCCGATTTTATTGCACAACCGGATGCAGTGGGTGTCGGTAACGATGGCGGGCTTGCCGAACACATCGCCCATGATCAGGTTTGCGCTCTTGCGCCCCACGCCGGGCAGGGCAAGCAATTCGTCAAAGGTGTCAGGCACCCGGCAGTCGTACTTGTCCCGCAGCATCCGCATACAAGCCGAGATGTCCCGCGCCTTGGAGTGTCCCAGCCCGCAGGGCTTGACGATGGCTTCAATGTCCTCCGGTTCGGCGGCAGCCAGCGCCGCCACACTGGGGTATTTTGCAAACAGCTCTTCCACCACAATGTTCACCCGGGCATCCGTGCACTGGGCGGCCAGCCGCACGCTGACCAGCAGCTGCCATGCGTGGTCGTAGTCCAGCGTGCACCCTGCATCTGGGTATTCAGCCTTGAGACGCCGGATGACTTCCAGCGCCAGCGCTTTTTTTGCGGTAAGGTCCTCCGGGGCCTTTTTTCGTACCGGCATGGGACAAACCTCCTTTGAAAGGGAATACTTGAATCATACCATGTTTGACAGGATTTGTAAATGTTTACGGGGCATTATCTGAGAATGATTTTCAGAAAAGCCCTTGTCCTCCTTTTCTAAATGCGTTATACTATATAAAAAGTGCCTTGCGGGCAGGGAAGGAGAAACCACCATGAACGAACCTCTTGCGCAGCGCCTGCGTCCCAAAACGCTGGCGGATGTGTGCGGGCAGCAGCATCTGCTGGCACCGGGGCGGGTGTTCCGCCGCACCATCGAGAGCGGACGCATTCCCAACATGATCTTTTACGGCCCCTCCGGTACCGGAAAGACCACGGTGGCACGTATCATTGCCGAGAACAGCGGCATGACCCTGCACAAGCTCAACGGCACCTCCTGCGGCACAGGGGATATCAAGGCGGTGCTCAAGGATATCGGCACGCTGGCAGCGGCGGGCGGCATTCTGCTGTATCTGGACGAGATCCAGTACCTGAACAAAAAGCAGCAGCAGAGCCTTTTGGAATGCATCGAGGACGGCAGCGTCACCCTGATTGCTTCCACCACCGAGAACCCCTATTTCTACATCTATAATGCCCTGCTTTCCCGCTGCACTGTGTTTGAGTTCAAGCCCCTTGCCGCAGCGGATGTGGAGCGCGGGGTGCGCAACGCCGTGCAGCGCCTTTCCGAGGGGGAGCAGGTGCCGGTGTGCATGGACGAGGACGCCTGTGCCTATCTGGCCGAAAGCGCCGGGGGCGATCTGCGCAAGGCGCTGGGCTGTCTGGACTTTGCAGTCACGGCGGCACCGGTGGAAAACGGAGAAAAGCGCATTACTCTGGATATGATCCGGCAGGTCACCCGCCGCACCGCCATGCGCTACGACCGGGAGGGCGACGACCACTACGACATCGTTTCTGCCTACCAAAAGTCCATGCGCGGCTCCGACCCGGACGCGGCACTGCATTATCTGGCACGCCTGTTGGAAGCGGGAGATCTGCCCTCTGCCTGCCGCCGCCTGATGGTGTGCGCCTGCGAGGATGTGGGGCTTGCCTACCCGCAGATCATTCCCATCGTCAAGGCGGCGGTGGATGCTGCCAACATGGTGGGTCTGCCGGAGGCGCGTCTGCCGCTTGCGGACGCGGTCATTCTGGTGGCAACCAGCCCTAAATCCAACAGCGCCCACGACGCCATCAACGCAGCCATTGCGGATGTGCAGGCCGGGCGCACCGGCCCCATCCCACGCCAGCTGCAAAACAAGCACTTTGATGGCGAGGATGCGCTGGTGAAGGGGCAGAACTACAAATATGCCCACAGCTACGCAAACCACTGGGTACAGCAGCAGTACCTGCCGGATGTGCTGAAGGATACCAAGTACTACATCTTTGGCGACAACAAGACCGAGCAGGCCGCCCGGGCGTACTGGGCAAAGATCAAAGGGGAAGAAAACGTCTGAACCGTGTAAAAAAGGAGGATGGATATGCGCTACTCAAAACAGCGGGAGCTTGTCATGCAGACGGTGGAGCGGCTGTGCGACCACCCGACTGCGGAAGAGATCTACGATAAAGCCGCACAGGAGTGCCCGAACCTGAGCCTTGGCACCGTGTACCGCAACCTGAACAGTCTGGTGGAGGCCGGGCGTGTGCGCCGGGTGTCCATTCCCGGTAAGGCTGACCGCTTTGACCACACCCTGCCGTGGCACAGCCATTTGTACTGCACCGTCTGCGGCGGCGTGACCGATGCAGATGTGGACGGAAAACAGGTGATGGAACTGGTCAAAAACCAGAAGGGCAGGGTGCAGGATTGCGCCGTGGTGCTGCTGGGCGTGTGCGAAGAGTGCTGCCGCAGACAGGATGCAGAGGTTGTAGCGGCCAAACAGGCATAAAATTTGCGTGTTTCCTCTTGCCCGCAGCGGCCAAACAGGGTATACTAAAGAGTGTCTTTTATAGAATAGCAGAAAATAGAGTTTCGCCGCATGGGACTGCCCTGCCCGGCGGAGAAGGATGGTTTTTTTGGAATACATTAACTTTGAACATAATACCGTTGCCGCCGAGCTGGTGCGGCAGACCTACGACACCCCGCCGCTGGCCTTTGTGCACAGCTACGGCTGTCAGCAGAATGTCAACGACGGCGAGCGCATCAAAGGCGTGCTGGTGGATATCGGCTACGGCCTGTGCGATAAGCCCGAGGACGCCGACCTGATCCTGTTCAACACCTGCGCCGTGCGCGAGCACGCCGAGCAGCGGGTGTTCGGCAACGTGGGCGCGCTGAAGGGGCTCAAGGAAAAAAAGCCCGGTCTCATCATCGGCCTGTGCGGCTGCATGGCTAACCAGAAGCACGTTGTGGAAAAGCTGCGCAAGAGCTACCCCTATGTGGATCTGGTGTTTGGCGTGGACGGCATCGATACCCTGCCGCAGCTGGTTGCCCAGAAATTGCAAAAGCATAAGCGGGTGCTGTTGGACCCCGCCCAGCGTCCGGTCATCGTGGAGAATATCCCCATCCGGCGCGAGAGCGAGTTCCGCGCTTGGCTGCCCATCATGTACGGCTGCGACAACTTCTGCACCTACTGCATCGTGCCCTACGTCCGCGGCCGCGAGAAGAGCCGCAAGCCCGGCGATATCCTTGCGGAGTTCCGCGGCCTTGTAGAGGCGGGCTATAAGGAGATCACCCTGCTGGGTCAGAACGTGAACAGCTATGGCAAGGGTCTGGAAGAGCAGATCGATTTCTCCGACCTTCTCAACCTGCTGTGCACCGTGCCCGGCGATTATCACATCCGCTTTATGACCAGCCACCCCAAGGACGCCAGCCATAAGCTCATTGATACCATCGCCGCCCAGCCGAAGCTGTGCAAGCACCTGCATCTGCCGGTGCAGTGCGGTTCCGACCGGCTTTTGCAGCAGATGAACCGCCACTATACGGTGGAGCAGTATCTGGAGCTCATCGAATACGCCCGCAAGACCGTGCCCGGCATCACTTTTTCCAGCGATATCATCGTGGGCTTCCCCGGCGAGACCGAGGAGGATTTTGTAAAAACGCTGGAACTGGTGCGCAAGGTGGGCTATATGCAGCTGTTCACCTTTATCTACTCCAAGCGTACCGGCACCAAGGCTGCCGAAATGCCGGACCCCACCCCCCGCAAGGAAAAGACCGACCGCATGACCCGCCTGCTGGCTACGCAGGACGAGATCGCCATGGCGCTGGTCAAGGCGCAGGTAGGGCAGACTGTCCGGGTGCTGGTGGAAGGTTACGGCCGCAACGAGGGCACCCTTTCCGGCCGGCTGGACAACAACCTGACCGTGGAGTTTGCCGCCGACCCGGCACTGCTGGGCAGCTACGCGACCGTACATCTTACCGGTGCCCGCGCCACTGTGCTGCTGGGCGAAGTGGAAGCATAAAAACGTGATTCCGGGGCAAACTGCCCCAGAAAGAATAAAAACAACAAGGAGAACCCAACCATGGATTGCATTGATCTTTTCAAGCGTGCCGCTATGGCACTGCAGACCGACCCCCGCTACGTCATTCTGGATCAGGCCCGCAAGGCAAACGATAAGGATGAGGAGCTGCAGAACCTGATCGGCGAGTTCAATCTGGCCCGCATGGATCTGAACAACGAGATCGGCAAGAACGAGCGCGACGACGCCCGCATCGCTGAGCTGAACGAGAAGGTGAACAGCCTTTACGGCCAGATCATGGGCAACGAGGGCATGGTGGCATACAACGAGGCCAAGCGCGAGTGCGAGAACCTGGTCAACTATATCGACGCCATCATCAACACCGCCATGAACGGCGGTGACCCCATGACTGTGCAGGAGCCTTCTGCCTCCTGCACCGGCAGCTGCTCCACCTGCGGCGGCTGCCACTAAGCAGAGTTTTCATCGGAACGCGGCTGTGCAACACAGACCGCGTTTTGTTTGCACCGGCGGTTACAGCCCGCAAACCGGCTGACGGAACCATACAAGGGAAAGAGGAAAAACCATGGCAGAGCTTTCGCCCATGATGCAGCAGTATCTTGAGATCAAAAATCAACACAAGGACGAAATTCTTTTTTACCGCATCGGCGATTTTTACGAGATGTTCTTCGATGATGCCGTCACGGCGTCCCGGGAGCTGGATCTTACCCTTACCGGCAAGCAGTGCGGCCTTGCGGAGCGCGCCCCCATGTGCGGCGTGCCCTTCCACAGCTACGAGGGCTATGTGGCGCGCCTGATCGCCAAGGGCTATAAGGTGGCCATCTGCGAGCAGGTGGAGGACCCCGCTAAAGCCAAGGGGCTTGTCAAGCGGGACATCATCCGAGTGGTCACCCCCGGTACGGTCATTGAAAGCAGTATGCTGCAGGACGACCGCAACAACTACATTGCCAGCCTGTACCTCAAGGGCAAAAAGGCCGGTCTGTGCTTTGCGGATGTTTCCACCGGTACGGCGCATATCACCGAACTGACGGCGGATAAGATCGCCCCGGCGGTCATTACCGAGCTGTGCCGCTACCACCCCAGCGAGGTACTGCTGAACCCCGGTCTGCTGGACTGCCGCGAGGTGACCGCCTATATCAAAAAGAACATGAACTGCTCGGTGGAGCTGGTCGAGGACGAGCGCTATGCGCCGGGGCTGGTGGCGTCTGCGCTGGAAGAGCAGTTTGGCCGCGACTGGCCGCAGACCACCGGCATAGCTGCCGAGGGTCTGGTGCGCTTTGCCATGGCCGCGCTGCTGGAATATCTGCACGATACCCAGATCAAGGGCGTGGAGCGGCTAAAGACCGTCATTACTTACAACGAAGCCCAGTTCATGCGGCTTTCACCGGTCACCCGGGCAAACCTTGAACTGACCGAGACCCTGCGCGGACGCGAAAAGCGCGGCACCCTGCTGTGGGTGCTGGATAAGACCAGCACTGCCATGGGCAAGCGGATGCTGCGCAGCTGGATCGAGCAGCCGCTTATTTCCAGCCCGCTCATCAACCACCGCCTGAACGCCGTGGAGGCACTGGTGCGCCAGACCATGGTGCGCGGCGATTTGACCGAGGAACTGCATTACATCGCGGATCTGGAGCGCCTGATGACCCGCACGGTGTATGGCTCTGCCACACCCAAGGAGATCTACACCCTTGCCCAGACCTGCGACCGTCTGCCCGGTCTGCGCAAGCAGGCAGAGGGCTGCAGCTGCCCGGAGCTTTCCGAGCTTGCCGCCGGCATCGACCCGCTGGAGGATATCAAGGCGCGCATTTATGCCGCAGTAGACCCGGACGCCCCCTCCACCCTCAAGGATGGCGGCGTCATTGCCAAGGGTTACCATGCCGAGGTGGACGAGCTGCGCTCCATCCGCGACAACACCAAGGGGGTGCTGGCGCAGCTGGAAGCCCGCCTGCGGCAGGAGACAGGCATCCCCAAGCTGAAGATCGGCTATAACCATGTGTTCGGCTACTTCATCGAGGTGAGCAACTCCTACAAAAACCTTGTGCCGGAGACCTATATCCGCAAGCAGACCCTCACCTCCGGTGAGCGCTACATCACGCAGGAGCTGAAGGAGCTGGAAAGCAAGATCCTTGGCGCACACGAGCGGCTCATCTCGCTGGAGCGCCGCCTGTTTGACGAACTGCTGGAGAGCATCGGTGCACAACTGGATCGTATCCAGCGCACCGCCAATGCCATTGCCCAGCTGGATGTGCTGGCGGCGCTGGCACAGGTCGCTGCGGAAAATAACTACTGCCGCCCCGTGGTGGACGACAGTGATGTGCTGACCATCACCGAGGGACGTCACCCCGTTGTGGAGCAGGTGCTCAAGGGCAGTATGTTCGTGCCCAACGATACCACCCTCAACTGCACCACCGACCGCTGCCTCATCATCACCGGCCCCAACATGGCGGGCAAATCTACCTATATGCGTCAGAATGCCCTCATTGCGCTGATGGCACAGATCGGCTCCTTTGTGCCGGCTGCCAGCTGCCATGTGGGCGTGGTGGATGCCATTTTCACCCGCATCGGTGCATCGGACGACCTTGCCGCAGGCCAGTCTACCTTTATGGTGGAGATGACCGAGGTGGCCGAAATTTTGAAAAACGCCACCGCTAAGAGCCTTGTGGTGCTGGACGAGATCGGCCGCGGCACCTCCACCTTTGACGGCATGAGCATTGCCCGCGCTGTGGTGGAGCATATCGCAGACCCCGCCAAAGGTCTGGGCTGCAAGACCCTGTTCGCCACCCACTACCACGAGCTGACCGAGCTGGAAGGCACTGTGGAAGGTGTGAAAAACTACAACATCGCGGTCAAAAAGCGCGGCGAGGACATCACTTTCCTGCGGCGCATCGTGCGCGGCCCCGCCGACGACAGCTACGGCATCGAGGTGGCAAAGTTGGCCGGTCTGCCCGGCAGCGTGACCCGCCGCGCCCACGAGGTGCTGCGCACGCTGGAAGCATCTGCCCCCAAAAACAAGGTGGAGCAGATGGATTTTGATGCCTTGCAGGAGTACAATTCCCCGGCAGTGCCCAGCGAGATGATGGAAAAGCTAGAGACCGTGGATGTGGAAACACTTACTCCCATTGAAGCGCTGAACTTTTTGTACGAGCTGAAAAAGACCCTCAAGGGCAGCCTGAACGGCTGACCATAAAATCAACCACAGGGGAGGGAAAATACCATGGCAGTCATCCATGTTCTGGATAAGCATACCGCTGAGCTGATCGCCGCCGGTGAGGTGGTGGAGCGTCCGGCATCGGTGGTCAAGGAGCTTTTGGAAAACTCCATCGACGCCGGTGCAACGCAGGTTACCGTCAGCATCGAGTCCGGCGGCGTAAAGCTGATCGAAATCAGCGATAACGGCACCGGCATTGATGCCGAGTATATCCCGACGGCCTTCATCCGTCACGCCACCAGCAAAATCGAAAAGCCGGACGACCTGAACAGCATCCATACGCTGGGCTTCCGCGGCGAAGCACTGGCTTCCATTGCCAGCGTGGCGCGGGTAGAGCTGCTCACTCGCACCGAGGTGGACGAGTTTGCCACCTGCTACCGCATCGCCGGCGGCGAGGAGCAGGGCAGGGAGCCTGCCGCCCGCGCCGTGGGCACCACCATCCGGGTGCAGGACCTGTTCTACAACACCCCCGCCCGCATGAAGTTCCTCAAAAAGGACTCCAGCGAGGGCACCTTTGTGGCAGATAACGTAGGCCATGTCGCACTCAGCCACCCGGAGGTCAGCGTCAAATTCATCCGGGAGGGCAAGCTGCAATATGTCACCCCCGGCGATGGTCAGCTGCGCAGCGCCGCCTATGCGGTGCTTGGCCGGGAGTTCAGCCGCGACCTTATCGAGGTGCACTCCGAGGAAGGGTTGTACCGGGTCAGTGGTCTGATCACCCCGCCCAAGAGCTGCCGCGCCAGCCGCAGTATGCAGCATTTCTACATCAACGGCCGCTATGTGCGCAACCGCACCATCATGGCGGGCATGGAAATGGCCTTTAAGGGCACGACCATGCAGGGCAAGTTCCCGGGCGGCATCCTGCTGCTGGAAATGCCCACAGACCTTGTGGACGTCAATGTCCACCCAGCAAAGATCGAAGCTCGCTTTGCCCGGGAAAACGACGTGTTCGATGTCGTTTATCATGCGGTCAAGCTGGCGCTGGCACAGCCTGGCACCGGGGAACGCCGCTTTACCTTTGAAGCGGACAAAAATGAGAAATTCGAAAAAGAAAACGATACAAAGAATGAAAATACTGTAAAGAATAATCACTTTACAGGACTTTCTGCCGTCATTCTGGGTCAGGCAGACCCCGGCACGTTGCCCGCGCAGCGTTGGGAAGCTCCGCAGCCGCAGCGCCCCGCTGCTGCACCGGTGAAAACCCCGGCTTTTACGGCAGATACCCCGCCGGTACAGCCCGCACAGCCTGCCCGCGCGGCTGCTGCTGTGCCCTCGTGGCGGCAGTCTGCCCCCGTAGAGGACATTCTGGATCCTGTGGTCACCCTCCACAGCCCGGAAAAACCGGATGCAACCGAAGTCCAGCCCGCGCCGCAGCCCTTCCGGGCAGCTGCCGGTGAAGCGCAGCTGGATGTGCACCCGGAAACGGATACCGCAGCCGACCCGCTGCTGGATCACATGGCGGCATGGAACACCGTACCCGCCGCCCCGGAGATCGAAGCCGCCACGGTGCCCTATCAGCCGGAAGAACCCGAACAGCCGGAGCAGCTGGGCTTTGATGTACCGCAGGGAGAAGAGCCGCTGCGGTATGTGGGCGAAGTTTTCCGCACCTATATTCTGGCAGAGCGGGGAGACGAGCTGTGCCTGATCGACAAGCACGCCGCCCATGAGCGCCAGCTGTACGAAAAACTTGCTGCCAACTACGGCAACGTGCCCAGCCAGCTGCTGCTGCAGCCCGCCGCCATCGACCTTTCCGCAGAGGAAAAGCAGGCGCTGCTGGAAAACCAGCCCCTGCTGGAAAACGCCGGGCTGGATGTGGCGGACTTTGGCGGCAGTACCGTGCTGCTGCGCGCCGTGCCTGCGGACGTAGAGCCGCAGAACGCCGAGGACTTGCTGGTAGAGATCGCCGACCGCCTGCTCAAGGGCAGCCGGGATGCGCTGAACGAGCACACCGAATGGGTACTGCACTCCATCTCCTGCCGCGCCGCCATCAAGGCAGGGGACAAGTCCTCTCCGCAGGAGCTTATGGCACTGGCCGAGAAGATCCTCTCCGGCGAGGTGCCGCCTTTCTGCCCCCATGGTCGTCCCTGCGTGCTCAAACTTACCCGAAAGGAGTTGGAAAAGCAGTTTGGACGCATCGTGTAATGCAAAACCCGCCGTGGTGGCTGTGGTAGGCCCCACCGCCACCGGCAAGACCGCGCTGGGCGTTGCGCTGGCGCAGCGGTTCTCCGGCGAGGTCATCAGCGCCGACTCCATGCAGATCTATAGAGGTTTGGATGTGGGCACTGCCAAGATCACCCCGCAGGAGACCTGCGGCATCCCGCACCACGGCGTGGACATCCTCACCCCGGAAAAGACCTTCAGCGTGGCGGATTTCACCGCGCTGGCAGGGGAGTATATTCAGGATATCACCGCCCGGGGGCATCTGCCGCTGCTGGTAGGCGGCACCGGACTGTATGTGCAGAGCCTTTTGTACGGGGTGCGCTTCACCGCCGAAAAAGCCCCGGACGGCCTGCGCGAGCAGCTGACCGCCGAGTTGGAAGCCATCGGCCCGGAAGCCATGTACGCAAAACTGCAAGCCGTGGACCCGGAAGCCGCCGCTGCCATCCACCCCAATAATAAGGTGCGGGTGCTGCGGGCGCTGGAGCACTACCACGCCACCGGCAAGCGTCTCAGCGAACAAAAGGCCGATTCGCTGCCGCCGGAGCGCCCCTACCGCAGCCTTGTGCTGGGATTGGATTTCCCGGAGCGTGCAGCGCTGTACCGCCGCATCGACCTGCGAGTGGATAAAATGCTGGAGGCCGGGCTTTTAGCCGAGGCGGAATACGTCTGGCGCAACCGCGAAACCTTCCGCACCGCCGCACAGGCCATCGGTTATAAAGAATTTTTTCCGTATTTTGAGCAGACTGCAGCGCTGGATGCCTGCACTGAAAAACTCAAACAGGCTTCCCGTAACTACGCCAAGCGCCAGCTGACATGGTTCCGCCACATGGACGGGGTCACATGGCTGGATGCCGGGGCTGAGGACGTGCGGCAGACCGCCCTGCGCCTGACCCAAGACTTTTTATCGAAAGGATGATCCTTATGCCGGAAACCCCTCAGGAACCGCGCCACAAGCTCTCTGCGCTCACCACGCTGGCAGTTGTGATGGCCACCTTTTTGCTGGCGGCGGCAGCGTATGTCTGCTGGCAGGCGGCGCACATCCTTTTCCCTCAGAACGTCTACGAAACGGCGCTGCCCATCACGATCTCCGATACCATTGAAGCGGACGGCGTGCTGCTGTTTGACGAGACCTGCATTTCCGGCAACGGCAATCTGGGCTACCTTGTCTCGGATGGCGAGCGGGTGTCGGCGGGCACTGCCGTTGCAGAGCTGTACACCGACGCCAATCAGGCGGTGCTGCGCCAGCAGCTGACCCAGCTCACCAGCCAGATCGATCTGTTGCAGCGCTCCCAGAATACCGCAGCCACCCAGCTGGACGGTCTGCTCAAGGAGCGCTCCGGTGCGCTGTACGATCTGCTGGATGCATTGGACACCGCCCGCTACAGCGATGTGGACAGCAGTGCCGATGCCTATCTGCTGGCGCAGAACAAGCTCTGGATCACCACCGGCGATACCGCCGGCTTTGCAGATCAGATCGCGCTGCTTGCCCAGCAGGCACAGACTGTGCAGGCACAGCTGGGCAACCCCACCCAGATCCTCGCCCCCACCACCGGCTACTTTGTCCGGGCTGCCAGCAGCGGACGGCTGAACGCCGGTGCTGCGGACATTCTGGCGCAGAGCCCGGAGCAGCTCAAGGCCTATCTGGACTCTGACCCCGAGATGCCGCTGGATGGCTGCGTAGGCAAGCTGGTGGCCGGGTTCAGCTGGCAGTACGCCGGTGTGTGCTCGGCAAAGCAGGCCGAAAAGCTGCTGGGTTCGGACGGCAAGCCCTTGCGCACGGCAGTGGAGATCAGCTTTCCCGGCCAGAGCGATGCCGCCTTGCGCGCCACCGTCACCGAGGTGACCGTTGATGCAGAAAAGGATGTTGCCCGCTTTGTGCTGCGCTGCAATTCCATCAACGGCGATGTGCTGTGTCTCAACCACGCCCGTGCCCGCATCAGCACCAGCGAGAGCACCGGTCTGCGGGTGCCTGCTGCAGCGGTGCACTACCTGAAGGAGGACGGCACCGAGGCCGAGACGCAGGGCGAAAACTATATCCCCGGCGTGTATGTCAAGTACGGCAACATTGCCCGCTTCTGTAAGATCGACCCCGTGGATGCTGACCATCCGCTGGTCACGGAAGGGGATTACATCCTTGTTTTGCCCAAGGGAACGGACGGTTCTGTCAGTCAGGTAAGGCTTTATGACGAAATAATCGTCTCGGGACAAAATTTATATGACGGAAAACTTTTGTAGTTATTGACATCTGCTGCAAAAAATCAGATAATAGTAAAAGCTATTTGCATTCTTTTTGCAAAGAACGCCAGGCAGCCGGGCGCTGCCCGAATGAAAGGAGCAGATAATTATGTCTTTGCTGGATAGCATTAAAAAGGGCCTGATGGGTGAAGGGGACGAGTACGAGGATCAGTACATCGATGACGGCCCCCAGATGGTGAACAACAACAGCGGCGTCGGCATCGGGATGGATGAAGAGACCGAAGAGCCTGCCGAGGGCACCAGCAAAAAGAACAAGGTGGTCAATATCCACGCTACCACCCAGCTCAAGGTGGTTCTGGTCAAGCCCGAGCGGTTCGAGGATGCCAGCACCATTGCCGACCATCTGAACAACAAGCGTACCGTGGTGCTGAATCTGGAGTCCACCAACAAGGAGGTCTCCCGCCGTCTGGTGGACTTTTTGTCCGGCGTGGCTTATGCCAACAACGGTCAGATCAAGCGCGTAGCCAACAGCACCTTTATCATTACCCCGTACAACGTGGATATCATGGGTGACCTGCTGGACGAGCTGGAGAACAATGGCGCATTCTATTGATCCGGCAGCCGGTGCGGTGCGCGGCTTTGTGCCCGCCCGCAACGATGAGGAACGCTATCTCATGCGGCATATCGAGGATCTTGCCGATGCGGCTTTTTCCCGCGGCATAGCCCGGTACTCCGCGTTCCTCAGCGACCGGGAACAGGATCTTGCCCGGGCGGCACTGGGGCGTGCCGGTGTGCGGGACGGCTGGCGTTTTGACGGCGGCTGGCCCGAAGCCGAGCGCCGGGTGCTTTGTCTGGAGCCGGAGTACAGCTACGGCGAGTGTCCGGTGCGCTGCGTACAGCTGCAGTGCCGGGCGCTGCCCGGTGCGGCGCTTCCGGCGCACAAGGACTATCTGGGCAGCCTGATGGGGCTTGCCCTCAAGCGCGAAGCACTGGGCGATATTCTGCTGCCCGCCGATGCGCCGGGCACAGCCTATGTGTTCGCGCTGGAGCCGGCGGCAAAGCTTATCTGCCGGGAGCTGTGTCAGGCGGGGCGCACCGAGGTGTCCACCCGTCTTTTGGAGCCGGAAGAGATCCCGACTTTCCCGGCGCCGGAGCGGCAGCTGCTCACTGCCACCGTGTCCTCCCTGCGGCTGGACGCGGTGCTTTCTGCCATGCTGCACGTCAGCCGCGGTACTGCTGCGGAGCTGATCGAAGCGGGCAGGGTAGAGATCAACCATCTGCCGGTAGAAAAGCCCCATGCCCCCGTATACGAGCAGGATGTGTTCACCGTGCGCGGCAAGGGCCGCTTCCGGCTGACCGCATTGCCCGGGAAAAGTAAAAAAGATCGTTCGATCATTGAGTTCTTTCAATATTAAAAGCTATGGGAGGAAATGACTATGCTGACTCCGCAGGATGTCCGCTCTGTACAATTTGAAAAAAACCTCCGCGGCTACCGTACAGAGGACGTGGATCGTTTTCTGGACAAGGTCGAGGAGCAGCTGCAGCAGAACGATGCGCAGGCAGAGCAGCTGCGCAAGCAGATCGCAGATCTGACCGCAGAGAACCAGAAGCTCAAGGGCGAGCTGCAAAGCTTTGAGGCTGACGGCGATATGCTCAAGAGTGCGCTGATCAATGCTCAGCGCATGGGCGAAAACGTGATCCGCGAAGCAAACCAGAAGGCTGAGGAGATCATCCACCGCGCAAATCTGCGGGGCGACGATATCATCCGCGATGCCAACGAGCTGCTGCAAAAGGCAAGCGACCGCGCAGACGAGATCGAGAACGAAGCCAACGAGAAGCGTATGGCGGAGGAGCGGGAGTACGACCGCGTCCGTTTGGAGGTCACCCGCTTCAAGGCCGATGTGCTCAATTTGTACCGCAGCCATGTGGAGTCTTTGAGCCGTCTGCCGGAGTTCCAGAAGGAAACCAAGGAAGCTGCACAGGACGCCCCCGCACAGGACGCAGAGCCTGCGCAGGAGACTGCCGCAGAGCAGCCCGCCGCACAGCCTGATGCTGCCCCCGCAGCCGACGCTGCAGCAGCTCCGGCCGAGCAGCCTGCCGAAACGACCAAAACCACCGAACCTGCCGCCCCTGCCGATGACGACAAGGCGGCTGACAGCAGCGAGGATTTCTGGGCAAAGGACGAAAGCCAGCTCAAGCTGGACCCGCCTCCTGCTGATATGAAGCCGGACGAGCCGGACTATGATGCTTTTCAGGGCGTCAAGTTCAGCGAGTAAGCCACCCAACGCAAAAATAGAGGAGAGTGTAAACCATTGGCTAAGAACAAATCGCAGTACGACAGTACGTTGAATCTGCCCAAGACCCTGTTCGAGATGCGTGCCGGCCTGCCCAAAAAGGAACCGGTCATGCTCAAGGATTGGGACGACAACGACCTGTACAACCAGCTCATGAAGCACAATGAGGGCAAGCCCCAGTTCATTCTGCACGACGGCCCTCCGTATGCAAACGGCAATATCCACATGGGCACTGCCCTGAACAAGATCATTAAGGATATCATCATCCGCGAAAAGAACATGGAGGGCTATCAGGCTCCCTATGTGCCCGGCTTTGATACCCACGGCCTGCCCATTGAGCTGAAGGCTCTGTCCTCGGTCGGCGACAAAAAGAAGGACATCTCCAAGCTGGAGCTGCGCCAGATCTGTGAAAAGTTTGCCACCGAGCATATCGACATCATGAGCGACCAGTTCAAGCGTCTGGGCGTTATCGGTGACTTCGAGCACCCCTACCTGACCCTGAAGCCTGAGTTTGAGGCTCGTCAGATCGAGATCTTTGGCGAGATGGCCAAGAAGGGCTACATCTACAAGGGTCTCAAGCCTGTGTACTGGTGCCCGGACTGCCGCACTGCGCTGGCAGAAGCCGAGATCGAGTACGGCGAGGACGACTGCGATTCTATCTTTGTGCGCTTCCACGTCTCGCAGGATCCCAACGGTGTGCTGGCAAAGTACGGCATCCCCATGGATAAGACCTACTTCGTCATCTGGACCACCACCACCTGGACCCTGCCCGCCAACGAGGCTATCTGCCTGAACGGTCAGTTCGAGTATTCCTTCGTCAAAATCGGCGAGGAGTACCACATCATGGCCACCGATCTGGTCAAGAGCGTCATGGACGCCTGCCACATCGAGAACTACGAGATCGTGGGCGAGCCTGTTTCCGGCGCTGAGTTCGAGCTGATGCGCTACAACCACGTCTACCTGCCCAAGGAGGGCTGGGTCATTCTGGGTGACCATGTCACGCTGGAAAGCGGTTCCGGCTGTGTGCACACCGCAGGCGGCCACGGCGTGGACGACTTCAACGTCTGCCAGAAGTATCCGCAGGTGCCCATCACCGTGCCTGTGGATGACGGCGGTTACCTGACCGAGCTGGCCGGCAAGTACGCTGGTCAGCGCGTGTGGGCAGCCAACAAGACCATTCTGGCCGACCTGACTGCTTCCGGTGCTGTGATGGGTCAGGTGCACATCAAGCACCAGTACCCCCACTGCTGGCGCTGCCACAATCCCATCATCTTCCGCGCTACCGAGCAGTGGTTCTGCTCCATTGCCAAGTTCCGCGAGGACGTGTACAAGGCCATTGATACCGTCACCTGGATGCCGGATTGGGGTCATGACCGCATGACCGGTATGGTGCGTGACCGCAACGACTGGTGCATCAGCCGCCAGCGCACTTGGGGCGTGCCCATCCCCGCCTTCTACTGCAAGAAGTGCGGCACCTACCACATTACCGATGCTACCATCAAGGCTGTCAGCGCCCTGTTCCGCAAGGAAGGCTCTGACGCATGGTATAAGTACGATGCCGAGCAGATCATCCCCGCAGGCGAAGTGTGCGAGAAGTGCGGCGCTTCCGAGTGGGAGAAGGACACCGACATCATGGATGTCTGGTTCGACTCCGGCTCTACCCACGCCGCCGTGCTGGACGAGCGTCCCGAGCTGCGTTTCCCCGCCGATATGTATATGGAAGGCGGCGACCAGTTCCGCGGCTGGTTCCAGTCCAGCCTGCTGACCAGTGTTGCAAGCAAGGGCTGCGCACCCTATAAGTCCGTGCTGTGCCACGGCTGGGTGGTGGACGAGCAGGGCAAGCAGATGCACAAGAGCGCCGGCAACGGCGTGGAGCCCAGCGAGATCATCAAGGACTACGGTGCCGATATCATCCGCCTGTGGGTGGCTTCTTCCGACTACACCGTGGACGTGCGCGCCGGCAAGAACATCTTCAAGCAGCTCAGCGAAGCTTACCGTAAGATCCGCAACACCGCCCGCTTCATTCTGGGCAATCTGGACGGCTTTGACCCCAACACCGATTGTGTGGCAGACGACCAGCTGCAGGATATCGACCGTTGGGCACTGGCTGCGCTGGATGACCTGATCGTCAACACCAACGCAGGCTACGCTGTGTACGACTTCAACAAGGTCTACCACGCCGTGTACAACTTCTGCGTGGTGGCTATGTCCAACTTCTATCTGGACGTCACCAAGGATCGTCTGTACTGCACCAACGGCGCAGCCCGCAAGGCAGCCCAGACCACTATGTACAAGATCCTTGTCGCTCTGGACAAGATCATTGCCCCCATCCTGTGCTTCACCAGTCAGGAGATCTGGGACTTCATGCCCAAGACCGAGGGTATGAACAAGTATGTGGTGTTCGAGCAGATGCCCAAGGCCGGCCAGTACGCCGCCGACGATGCTTTCAAGGCAAAGTGGGCACAGCTCATCGCCGTGCGCGACGAGGTCAAGAAGGTGCTGGAGCAGGCCCGTGCCGAAAAGCTGATCGGCGCTTCTCTGGAAGCTTCCGTCACCCTGTACTGCAACGATGCCGTCTATGACCTGCTGAACAGCATCCCCATGGACGAGCTGGCCGACCTGATGATCGTCTCCCATGTGGAGCTGGTCAAGGGCGAGGGCGGCGCTGCCAGCGCTGTCGAGGGTCTGGGCGTTGCAGCTGCACACGCCACCGGCGACAAGTGCGAGCGCTGCTGGAAGTACTCTGCTTCCATCGGCAGCCATCCTGCACACCCCACTCTGTGCGCACGCTGCGCCAGCGTTGTGGAAGCATAAGCGTCCCGCATCAATACAAATCTGTTTTGTAAAAAGGGCGGCGCTCCCTTGATCGGGGAGCGCCGTTTTTTATAACAGAAACGAGGTAGCTAATGGCATTTGTACTCTTCAATCTGGCGGCTGTGGCGGCACTGGTCGGCATCGACCAACTGATCAAGCTGTGGGCGGTGCAGGCTTTGCAGCCGGTTGGCGCTATGCCGTTCATCCCCCATGTAGTGGAGCTGCGGTTCGTGCTCAATCAGGGTATGGCTTTCAGTCTGCTCAGCGGCAAGCAGCTGTTCCTGATCATCGCCACCAGTGCGGCGCTGCTGGCAGTGGCCTATGGGCTGTTCTTCCGCAGCCGCGGCAAGCGCTTGCAGCAGGCAGCGCTGGTGCTGGTGCTGGGCGGCGGTATCGGCAACCTGATCGACCGTGTGCTCAACGGCGAGGTAGTGGACTACATCAACCTGCTGTTCATGCGGTTTGCTGTGTTCAATTTTGCGGATATCTGTGTTTGCGTGGGCGTGGCACTGTGGGTGCTGGTGATCTTTCTGGATGAGCTCCATGCCGATGATGCCGCCAAGGAGCAATAAACCATGGAACAGCGTGAATTTATCGTAGAGCAGGAGACTGCCGGGCAGCGCATCGACCGCTTTCTCAGCGGCGAGGACACCGGCCTGTCCCGCTCGGCGCTGCAAGCGCTGGTGGCCGAGGGTCATGTGCAGTGCAACGGCAAGGCTGTGGCCAAAAGCCTGAAACTCAAGGCAGGAGACACCGTGCTGCTGGAGATCCCGGACGCAAAGCCCATTGAAGCCGTGCCGCAGGATATCCCGCTGGATATCGTCTACGAGGATGCCCACCTGCTGGTGGTCAACAAGCCCAAGGGCATGGTGGTGCACCCCGCACCCGGCAACCCGGACGGCACGCTGGTCAACGCCCTGCTGTGGCACTGCAAGGGCAGCCTTTCCGGCATTGGCGGCGAGATCCGCCCCGGCATCGTCCACCGCATTGATAAGGACACCAGCGGCCTGCTGGTGGTGGCAAAGGACGACGCCACCCACATCGGCCTTTCCCAGCAGATGGCGGTGCACAGCGTGGAGCGCGCCTACCAGACGGTGGTCTACGGCGGCTTTGCGCAGGACGAGGGCTTTGTGGAAGCAAACCTTGGCCGCAGCAAGACCGACCGCAAAAAAATGGCGGTCTACCCGGCCAGCGAGCCTCACACCAAGTACGCTTACACCGGCTATAAGGTACTGGAGCGGCTGGGCGAGTTCACCCTGCTGGAATGCCGCCTAAAGACCGGCCGCACCCATCAGATCCGCGTACACATGGCCTCCATCCACCATCCGGTAGCGGGGGACCCGGTGTACGGCCCTCACAACTGCATCACCAGCCTGCACGGCCAGTGCCTGCACGCCAAAACGCTGGGCTTTATCCACCCCATCACCGGGGAGCAGCTGCGGTTTGATTCCGAGCTGCCGGACTACTTTACCCATTTTCTCGCAACACTCAGGAGGAAAAACACATGAACGATTCTCTGGCATCCACTCTGGTGCTCTGTGATCTGGATAACCTGCTGCTGGGCGAGGATGGCAATCTGACCCAGGTGGTGCGGGACGTTTTGCAGTTGTTCAGCAGCCGCGGCGGCAGACTGACTGTTTTTTCGCAGCGCTCTCCGCGTGCCGTGCGCTCCATTTTGGGCAGCGTGCGTCTGGCAGCGCCTGCGCTGGTGTGCGGCGGCACCATGGCCTACCACTATGCCGACGGCAACCGGGTGCCCCTGTGCAGCTTTGCCCAGCAGCAGGAGCTTTTTACCTGCCTGCCGGATACCCCCGGCGTGGGTGTCGCCGTGCAGATGCAGGACGGCACCACCCGGGTGCTGCGCATGAGCAATGCGTTGGAGCACCATCTGCGGCAGGAGTGGACCCCGTATCTGCTGGCAAACGCCGCCGACATCCGCCCCGAGCAGGTGCTGCGGGTGCTGCTGTATCAGGACAGCAAGTCTGTACCCCTGATCTCGCTGGCTGAAAAGGCCATCGGGGATCGTGTTGCCCTGCTGGGCGAGCGTATCGCCCCGGACACCCTTGTTCTCACCCCGAAGCGGATCTCTGGCCGGGAAATGCTGGACACCGTCTGCGCCATGGCGCAGGTGGGCGCGGAGCAGGTCCTTGCGCTGGCGGGCGGTCAGCCCATGCTGGAGCTGGTGCAGGCTGTGGAGCATAGCGCAGTGGCCGCCGATGCCCCGGCAGAGCTGCGCCTTGCCGCCGAGCAGATCACCCTGACGGATGCCGCCGGTGGCGCTGCTGTGGAGGTTTTGTACCGCATGGTGCGTGCTGCTGAAAAATCCGTGTAAAATTTGTGCAAAGCCCTCTGCTATTTTCCCGCAGAGGGCTTTCTTTTTAGCAAAAAATCAGGTAGAATGGGAGAAGAAACCTATGCAAAACAAAAAGCGCCGAGAAAGGTTGTTCCTGCTGCTGTGCCTTGCCGCCGCAGGGATCTGTGCAGGGCTGGCGTTCCGGTTTGCAGTGCCGCTGCAAGCACAGACCCCGCAGACACTGCCGGACACAAAGGCGCTGGCGGAGTACACACAGGTGGAGCTGAACACAGCCGATGCAGATGCCTTGTGTACCCTGCCCGGTGTCGGCCCACGCAATGCACAGGCCATTCTGGACTACCGGGCGCAGTACGGTCCGTTTGCACAGGTGGAGGATGCCGCGCAGGTGCCGGGCATTACCCGCGCAATGGTGGATTCATGGGCAGGGCAGGCGTATGTCCGCTAGGGTGCAGCCCGCTTGCTGCCTTGGTCAAAGAGGAAATACGGAGATATATTGTTATGAGTGACGAATCGATCTTTATCAACCGCGAACTGAGCTGGCTGGATTTCAACCGCCGCGTTCTGGCGCTGGGCAAGGACAAAAACGTCCCGCTGGGCGAGCGGATCAAGTTTCTGGCAATTTACGGCTCCAATCTGGACGAGTTTTTCATGGTGCGCGTGGGCTCCTTGCAGGAGCGCGCAAACCTTGAGCAGAGCAAGACCAAAAAGGAAAAGCGGGAAAACAAGACCAACATGACCGCTGCCGAGCAGCTGGCCGCCATTATGCCCAAAACGGCGCAGCTGCAGGAGGAATGCGATAAATTCTACGCAAAGGCGCTGGAAAATCTGGCAGAGAACGGCTACCATAAGGTGGATTTCGACCACCTGACCAAGGAAGAAGAGCATCTCTGGAAAAAATACTTCCAGTCGGAACTGTTCCCCATCCTCAGCCCGCAGATCGTAGATAACCGCCACCCGTTCCCGTTTTTGCGCAACAAGGAGATCTACCTTGGCGTGCTGCTCAAGGAAAAGCACACACAGGAGCAGAGCCTTGGCATCGTGCCCATCTCCAGCCAGATGGAGCGGATGCATTTTATCAAAAAGGACGGCGCTGTGCAGTTTGCCCTTACCGAGGAGCTGGTGCTGCACTATGCGTCTAACATCTTCGGCAAGGATTCCATTCAGGAAAAATGCCTGTTCCGGGTCACCCGCAACGCGGATATCGATGTAAAAGAGGGCATGATGGATCACGATATTGATTATCGCGAGATCATGACCGAGCTGCTCCGGCGCCGCCGCAAGCTGGCCGCTGTCCGTTTGCAGATCACGCCCGCCCCCGCACCGGAGGTGGAGCGGCTGCTGTGCAGCCGTCTGGAACTGACCCGCAAGCGGGTGTTCTTGCAAAAGAGCCCTCTGGACCTGAGCTTCTTCTTTAAGCTTTCCGGCCGCATGGAGACCGAGGGTCACCCGGCGCTGTTTTACGCCCCCGCACGCCCCATGCTGCCGCCGCCGGACTATGATCTTGCCACCGAGGTGCAGAAGCATGACGTGCTGCTCAGCTATCCGTACCAGTCCATCCGTCCCTTTATCACCATGCTCAAAAAGGCCGCACAGGACCCGGACGTCATCTCTATCAAGATGACCCTCTACCGCATGGCGCGGGAGTCCCAGATCGTGCAGGCGTTGATGGAAGCCGCCGAAAACGGCAAGGAAGTAGTAGCGCTGGTGGAGTTGCGCGCCCGCTTTGACGAGCAGAACAACATCGACTGGTCCAAGCAGCTGGAAAGCGCCGGCTGCACCGTCATCTACGGCTTTGAGGACTATAAGGTGCACTCTAAGCTGACCCTCATCACCCGCAAGGGCGCAGAGGGCTACTCCTACATCACCCAGATCGGTACCGGCAACTACAACGAAAAAACCAGCGAACTGTATACCGATTATTCCTTCATCACCGCAGACGAGCGCATCGGCGAGGAAGCCTCCAAAGTGTTCCGCAATCTGGCCGTGCAGCAGCTCACCGAGGAAAGCGACAAGATGCTGGTTGCCCCGCTGCGCTTCAAGAGCGTGCTGCTGGACGAGATGGATCACGTCATCGCTGCCGCCCGCATGGGCCGCCCGGCTTCCATGATCCTGAAAAACAACTCCATCAGCGACCGGGATATCATCCTGAAATTGCAGGAAGCCAGCTGCGCCGGGGTGCGCATTGATATGATCGTGCGCGGCATCTGTTGCGTGCGCGCAGAGGTGCCCGGCAAGACCGAGAATCTGCACATCCGCAGTCTGGTGGGACGGTATCTGGAGCATGGCCGCATTTACAGCTTCTTTGATGGCACCCACACCCGCATCTACATTGCTTCCGGTGACTTCCTCACCCGTAATACTGAGTGTCGTGTGGAGGTAGGCGTGCGGGTGGAGGATCCTGTTCTGGTGCAAAAGCTCACCGATATCCTTCAGCTGCAGCTGCGGGATAACGTCAACGCCCGGGTCATGGATGCCAGCGGCAGCTATCAGAAGGTGAAGCCCGCCGAGGGTGAGCCGCTGGTCAACGGCCAGATGGGTATGTACGAGCTGCTGCGCAACGACTGGCAGCGCCCCGAGCCGTGGAAGTGCACCACCTCCGCCCCGGAAACGGAAAAACCGGCGGCAGTCTGTCAGGAAGTTACCGTGGAACAGCTCAAACAGGAGCTGCCCCATGTGTTCCAGCCTGCACCGGAAAAGACAGAGAATGCCGCCCCGGCGGCGCAGCAGCCCGACCACTACGAGGCACTGGAACAGATGCTGAACAACAAGCCCCGCGTTGCGCAGCCCGCGCCGAAAACGCCCGCTGCACCCCGCCCGGCTGCAAAGCCTGCTGTCACCGCGCCCAAGAAAAAGAGCCTGCTGGAACGCATCGGGAACTTTTTCCGGCGCTGAGCTGTAAAATCATGTAAACCAAAACCGGAGCTGCTGCGCAGAGATTTGTGCGGCGGCTCTGCTTTTTTGTTTGTGTTCTCCTGTCTGCCGCTTGTGCATACACTTTTCAGGATAGGAGGGCGGGCGTATGCGGGTAAAACGGAGCGGACAGGCAGCAAAAATACGCAGACGGCGGTGGGGTATCATGGCACTTGTGTTGGCAGGGCTGGCACTCTGTCTGCTGGCAGCTTTGCCGGTGCAGGCTGCCCGGAACACGCAAAAGCACTGCTTTCCGCTGGATACTACGGCGTGGCGCGTCTCGGACGCCTACGGCGCGCGGACAGACCCCTTTACCGGCAAGTCTGCGTTCCATCGGGGACTTGACCTTGCCTGCGCGGCGGGCACGGCAGTGCAAGCGGTGCAGGGCGGGGTAGTGACTGCGGCGGCATACAGCCCAAGCTACGGCAACCATCTGCGCATTCTGCACCCGGATGGCTGCGAGACCCGCTACGCACACCTGCAATACCTCTATGTCCGCCCGGGAGAGGTGGTGCAGGCCGGGCAGACGCTGGGCACAGTAGGGCAGACAGGCCGCGCCACCGGTGCGCACCTGCATCTGGAACTGTGGCAGCAGGGCGCTGCCTGCGACCCCGCCGCCCTGTTGGAGAATGCCCCGTGAACCGGCTGCGGGTGGGGAAGCTTGTATTCCGGGACCCGGTGCTGCTGTGCGGTGTGGTGTACCTGCTGCTCTACTTTGATGCCAGTGGCTTTCTGCGGCTGGGACTGCTGGCGGCTGTTTTGCACGAGCTGGGGCACATCCTTGTCTACTGCATCCAGCAAAGGCGTCTGCCGGTCATCGAGGTGACCATGACCGGTTTTTGTATGCGTACGGTAGGGGAGCGGTTCTCCCCACTCCAGAGGTTCGTGCTTGCTGCCGCCGGGCCCGCAGTCAATTTTGCCCTTGCCGGGGTATGGGCGGTGCGTCTTGCGCAGACTGTCACTATCCGAGGCAGCGCGTTCTGGGCGGCGAATCTGCTGACCGGGCTGTTCAATCTGCTGCCGGTGCCGCCGCTGGACGGCGCACAGATGGCAGCGTGCGCAGGGGCACTCTGGCGGCAAAAATACGGAAAGTGTACACAAACCGCCGGAAACGATTGCAAAACCGGCACATTTGGGGTAAAATAAAAAGAACGCAAAAAACGGATTGTTTATGGAGGACCCGATGTTTGATCCCAAACTGAAAGAAGCGCTGGGACGGGTGCAGAAGCCCGGCCGCTATACCGGCGGCGAGCCCGGCAGTATCTATAAAGAAAAGGATAAGGTAGATGTGCGCTTTGCCTTCTGCTTCCCGGATACCTACGAGGTGGGAATGTCCTTTCTGGGCGAAAAGATCCTGTACGAGCTGCTCAACAGCCACGAAAACTGGTGGTGCGAGCGCGCCTTTATGCCTTGGCTGGATATGAAGGCGGAGATGGAGCGCCTGCAGCTGCCGCTGTACACCATGGAGAGCAAAGACCCCCTCACGGCCTTTGACGCCGTGGGCTTTACCTTGCAGTACGAGCTTTCCTACACCAATATCCTTGCCATGCTGGACTTGGCTGGCATCCCGTTCTATTCCAAAGACCGTGACGACCGCTGGCCGCTGATCGTAGCGGGCGGCCCCTGCGCCTGCAATGCAGAGCCTATCGCGGATTTCTTTGACGTTATCCAGCTGGGCGAGGGCGAGAACCAGCTGCCCGCCATCTGCGCCGAGATCGAAAAGGCGAAAAAGGAGGGCATCTCCAAAAAGCAGCTGCTGCTCAACATTGCAAAGATCCCGGGCGTGTACATCCCGGCTTTCTACGATGTCACCTACCACGAGGACGGCAGAGTAAAGGCCATCACTCCCAACGAGCCGGGCATCCCCGCGCGCATCACCAAGGCCATCATCAAGGATCTGAACCAGTTCGCCCCGCCCACCAACTTTGTGGTGCCCATGGTGGGTGCCATTCAGGACCGCGCCAGCATCGAGGTGCTGCGCGGCTGTGTGCGCGGCTGCCGGTTCTGTCAGGCGGGCTTTCTGTACCGCCCCATGCGCCAGCGCGATGCCAGTTTGCTGAACAAGGCCGCGCAGGATCTGTGCGCCAACACCGGCTACGAGGAACTGAGCCTTTCCAGCCTTTCCACCTCTGACCACGGTCAGCTGGAAGAGCTGTTGGATGATCTGAACGAGTGGGCGCCCAAGGAGCACGTCAGCCTGTCGCTGCCTTCCCTGCGCGTGGACAACTTCTCCCAGAGCCTCATTGAAAAAACCACCAAGGTGCGCAAGAGCGGCCTGACCTTTGCTGCCGAGGCCGGTACTCAGCGTCTGCGCAACGTCATCAACAAAAACGTCACTTGGGACGAGATCGAAAAGACCTGTACCATCGCTTTCAATGCGGGCTACACTTCGGTCAAGCTCTACTTCATGATGGGTCTGCCCACCGAGACCATGGAGGATATCGAGGGCATTGCCGAGACCGCCCAGAAGGTGGTAGACCTCTACTACAAGAACACGAACCACGCCAAGGGACGCGGCGTGCAGGTGACCATCAGCTGCGCCTGCTTTGTGCCCAAGCCCCACACCCCCTTCCAGTTCGTGCCCATGGATACCGCCGAGACCCTGCAGGCCAAGCAGAAGCACCTGCTGGAAAGCGTGCACAGCCGCAAGATCAAGGTGAACTACCACGACAGTACCACCAGCTTTTTGGAGGGCGTGTTCGCCAAGGGCGACCGCCGCCTTGCCCCGGTCATCGTGGAGGCTTATAAGCGCGGCTGTTACTTCGACGGCTGGGAAGAGTGCTTCAAGTACGATACCTGGATGCAGACCTTTGCAGATCTGGGCATCGACCCCGCCTTCTACTGCCAGCGCCCCATCGCGCTGGACGAGGTGACCCCGTGGTCGCATATGGACTACGGCATCACCCACGAGTATCTGGTGCGGGAGTACAACAAGGCTCTGGCTGCCCAGACCACCCCGCCCTGCAACCGTGCCTGCAACGCCTGCGGTGCCAACCATCTGTTAGGAGGTCCCTGCTTTGATTACAGTCAGAATCTCGTTTGAAAAGAAAAATGAAGCCTCCTATATCTCCCTGCTGGACTTGCAGCGGGTGATGCAGCGGGTGCTCAAGCGCAGCGGTCTGCCGGTGTGGCATACGCTTGGCTTTAACCCCCATATCTACATGACCTTTGCCTGTCCGCTCTCGCTGGGACAGGAGAGCGAGTGCGAGTGCGTGGACGTCAAGACCGAAGCCGAAGCCCCGGATTTTGCCCAGTGGCAGTCCGCCCTCAACGCCATCATGCCCGCCGGTATCCATGTTACCCGGGTAGCTCCGGTGGAGATGAAGGCGGACAGCATCGCCTTTGCCTGTTACCGCATCAGCTACCCGGCGGCTGCCGCTGCGGTGCTGGAGCAGTATAATGCACTGGAAACAGCCCCTGTGGAAAAGCACAGCAAGCGCGGCAAAAAGATCATAGACCTTAAAGAGCATATCCCGCAGCTGCGCTATACCGCACTGGGGGACACTGTGCAGCTGGAACTTTGCCTGCCCGCCGCGCAGGAGCTGAACCTGAACCCCTCGCTGCTCACCGGTTTTCTGGAAGAAAAGTTCGGCCTGCCCGCCGCAAGCGCCAATATCCTGCGCACCCAATTTTTAACGGCAGACCGGCAGCTGTTTGCCTGAAGCGGCGCAAAAGTCCGTCTATCAGGCAAAACAGAAAATTTTTGCAAGATTTTTCGCCAAATTGCTTGCATTCAAGCCGGTTTTGTGCTATCCTATTAGGGCGTTAGTGTCCGCTGAGACCACAGCGGGGTTAATGACAAGTATTTATCATTAAACGGGCGGTCCTCTGACGGCTATGCCGTGCATGAACGTCTAAAAACAAATGGAGGATTCAAAAATGGACGCACTGAAGATTATTTCTGAAGGCAGCATCAAGGCTGAAAAGCCTCAGTTCAACGTTGGCGATACCGTCCGCGTTGATGTTCGTATCAAGGACGGCGACCGTGAGCGCATTCAGGCCTTTGAGGGCACTGTCATTGCTAAGAAGCACGGCGGCGTTGCAGAGACCTTCACCGTTCGCCGCGTGGCTTACGGTGTCGGCATCGAGCGTGTCTTCCCCGTCAACAGCCCCTTCGTTGAGAAGGTCACTGTTGTCCGCAAGGGCAAGGTCCGCCGCGCAAAGCTGTTCTATCTGCGTGGCCGTACGGGCAAGGCTGCCAAGGTCAAGAGCGATATTTGATCATCCCCGATTTGAAACCGGGAGAAAAGGGACAACTTGTTGTCCCTTTTTTCTTTTTCAAAGCCCGGGCGTATGTGTAAAATCAGGAAAGGCTGGTGGCTAAGCTATGGAAAAACAGCAGCAGTCTGCCCCCGCAGTGCGCGGGCAGGGCATACTGGAATGGTACGAAGCACTTATCTCCGCAGCGCTGGTGCTGGTACTGATCTTTTCGTTTTTCTTCCGCATCATTCAGGTGGACGGGCGCTCTATGGTGCCCACCCTGACCCACGGCGATAAGCTCATTGTCTGGGCGGCAGGCTACACCCCGCAGCGGGGCGATGTGGTTATCGTGGACAGCTACACCGTCTACGGTAAGCCGTTGGTCAAGCGGATCATCGCCAAGGGCGGCGACACCATCAGCATCGACTACGACGCCGGTACGGTCACGGTGAACGGCGAACTTTTGCAGGAGGACTACATTGCAGCCCCTACCTATCTGGGCTACGATGTGCAGTTCCCGTTCACGGTGCCGGAGGGCACCCTGTTTGTGATGGGGGACAACCGCAACGAATCGCTGGACAGCCGCTCCTCCTATGTCGGCTGCATTGACGAGCGTGATATTCTGGGCAAGGTGCTGCTGTGCTTTATGCCCTTTACAGATTTTGGGGTGGTAAAATGAACGAAATGGATACCCGGTTTGCAAACCAGTACAATATTCAGTGGTTCCCGGGCCACATGACCAAGACCCTGCGCATGATGGAGCAGGAGATCCAGCACGTTGATGCCAGCCTTGTGCTGCTGGATGCGCGCATTCCGCTTTCCAGCCTGAACCCGGAGATCGAGCGCATCACCGACCGCAAGCCCAAGCTCTATGCGCTGAACAAGGCCGACCTTGCCGACCCGGCTGTGACTGAGGAGTGGATCCGCTACTTCCACGCTGCAGATGCCGGCTGCGTGGCCATCAGCGCCAAGCAGAAGGGCGGTGCAAACGCCGTGAAGGCGGCTATTGAAAAGGAACTTTCCGGCCTGCTGGAGCGCCGCCAGAACCGCGGCATGGGCGGTGCCAAGACGCAGGTGATGCTGTGCGGCATCCCCAACGTGGGCAAATCCACCTTTATCAACACCTTTGCAGGCTCTGCCCGCGCCAAGGCGGCAGACCGCCCCGGCGTGACCAAGGGCAAGCAGTGGGTCAGCACCGAAAAATTCGACCTGCTGGATATGCCCGGTGTGCTGTGGAAAAAGTTCGATTCCAAGACCATCGCCTCCAATCTGGCCTTTATCGGCTCCATCAAGGACGATATTCTGGATGTGGAAGAATTGGCCATGAACCTGCTGGACGAGGTGCGCCGCAACTATCCTGACCTTGTGGCACAGCGCTACAAGCTGGATGCCGAAACGCTGGCACTGCCGCCCTACGAGCTGCTGGAAGCCATCGGCCGCAAGCGCGGGCTGCTGGTGCGCGGCGGCGAGGTGAACACCGAGCGCTGCGCCATCATGCTGGTGGACGAGTTCCGCGCCTGCAAGTGGGGTCGCATCTCTTTGGAGCGCCCGCCGCAGCGGGACGATCTGGCCGACTTTGCCGGGGAGGACGAGGAATGAAACGCCGCTCGGATGAAGAGATCTCGGCTCCGCTGTACGCCTTTGATGCCGAGGTGCGCAGCCAGTACGGCTGCTTTGCCGGTGTGGACGAGGCCGGGCGCGGCCCGCTTTGCGGCCCTGTTTGCGTAGCGGCCTGTATTCTGAACCCGGAAAACCCGGTGTATGGCATCAATGATTCCAAAAAGCTGACCGAGAAAAAGCGCGAAGCACTGTTTGATGAGATCTGCGAAAAAGCGCTGGCCTACCGTATCGTTTTTGTGGGGCCGGAGGTCATCGACCGGGAAAACATCCTGAACGCCACCATGGGCGGGATGCAGCAGGCGGTGGAGCAGCTGGACATCGTGCCTAATCTGGTGCTGGTGGACGGCAATCGCACCCCTGCAGGCTTGCAGATCCCGGCACAGCCGGTGGTCAAGGGCGATGCCACCAGCGCCAGCATCGGCGCAGCCTCGGTGCTGGCCAAGGTCAGCCGTGACCGCTATATGCTGGAACTGGATAAGCAGTACCCGCAGTATCAGCTGGCAAAGCACAAGGGCTACCCCACAAAACTGCACTATGAGCTGATCGCGCAGTACGGCATCCAGCCGTTCTACCGCCGCAGCTTCCTTAAAAAGCAGGGCTACTGGCCGGAGAGCGGCAAATGAACCGCGCCGAGACCGGCCGCAGGGGAGAAGCTGCCGCTGCCCGCTGGTATCAGAAGCAGGGCGCGCAGCTGCTGGTGCATAACTATCATACCCGCATGGGAGAGCTGGATCTTGTGCTGCGGGAGCCGGACGGCACCATCGTCATCTGCGAGGTAAAGACCCGCAGCCAAGGGATGCTGCAGCGCCCTGCTGCCGCCGTAGACCCGGCCAAGCAGCACCGGCTGATCTGCGCCGCACAAGGGTATTTGCAGCAGACCGGCCAAAGCGAAGAACCGGTGCGTTTTGACGTTGCAGAGGTAGTTCCTCTTGACAGCGGGCGCTGGATGGTACATATTATAAAGGGTGCCTTTCTCTGCGAGACCTAAGGGTGTATCTGAAAAGTCGAAAATTTAGTCTATTTCTACAAGCACAGTTGGATTTTGCGTTAAACAGCCTTGAAATCCACAAAGGATTCCTGCGGCTATTTGCCTTAAATCCCGCTTGTGCTTGCGAAATATCCGTCATTTTCTTTGTTTTCAGATACACCTTAGGCAGAAACCGTGGCACCGGTGGGAAGTATGCGGCAAAACGAGGGTTTTGCCGTACAACCGGGAACGTGCCCGGCACGTTCCGTGGCGAAAAGGAGCGATGACCATGCAGTTTTTCAGTACCAGAGATCAGAACCGCAAAGTAACCTCTTCTCAGGCAATTGCACAGGGACTGTCCGATGAAGGCGGTCTGTTTGTGCCGGAAAGTTTTCCGCAGGTGGATGTAAAAGCCCTGTGCGGGCTGGACTATCCCGCGCTGGCAGCAGCCGTTGTGCGGGAGTACCTGACCGACTACGACCCCGCTTTCCTGACCGACGCCACCCGCAGCACCTACGGCGCTGCTTTCGGCGGCAAGGCAGGCTATCTTGCCCCGGTGGAAGGGGACACCTATGCCCTCGAGCTGTGGCACGGCCCGACCTGCGCCTTTAAAGATTACGCCCTGCAGCTGATGCCCAAGCTGCTGGTGGAAGCCAAAAAGAATCTGGGACGCACTGAAAAGACTCTGATCCTTGTGGCTACCAGCGGCGACACCGGCAAAGCTGCGCTGGACGGCTACCATGATATCCCCGGTGTGGAGATCGCTGTGTTTTACCCCACCGGCGGCACCAGCGAGATCCAGCGCTTGCAGATGGCAACGCAGGAGGGCGCTAATGTGGCGGTTTATGCCGTGCGCGGCAACTTTGACGATGCCCAGACCGGCGTGAAGAAGGTGTTCGGCGATAAGGCCATCGCTGCCGAGCTGGAAAAGCGCAATATCCGTCTTTCCAGTGCCAACTCCATCAACTGGGGCCGCCTTGTGCCGCAGATCGTCTACTATTTTGCCGCCTACGCCCAGCTGCTCAAGGCCGGGAAGATCACCTTTGGCGACGAGGTGGATTTCTGCGTACCCACCGGTAACTTCGGCGATATCCTTGCCGGTTATTACGCAAAGCAGATGGGTCTGCCTGTGGGCAAGCTGGTCTGCGCCTCCAACGAGAACAACGTGCTGACCGATTTCCTCACCACCGGTACTTACACCGCAAAGCGGGAGTTCTTCAAGACCACCTCGCCCAGCATGGACATTCTGGTGTCCTCCAATCTGGAGCGCCTGCTGTACCATGTGACCGGCAGCGATGCCGAGGTGGCAGGCTTTATGCAGCAGCTGGCTGCCACCGGCAGCTACACCGTCCGTCCCGAGACGCTGGCCGCTATTCAGCAGACCTTCTCCTGCGGCTGGAGCAGCGAGGACGAGGTGGCAGGGGAGATCCGTGCCCGCTACGAAAAGGGTGGCTACCTGTGCGATACCCACACCGCCGTGGCCTTCCATGTGGCTGCACAGAAAAAGCGTCAGGGCGTGCCCATGGTGGTGCTTTCCACCGCATCGCCCTTCAAGTTCCCCCGCAGTGTGCTGAGCGCACTGGGCAAAGCTGCCCCGGAAAACGATTTTGAAGCCATGCAGCAGCTGGAGGCTGCCACCGGTCATGCCGCACCGGCAAGCCTTGCCGCTCTGCGCAGCAAGCCGGAGCGCTTTGATACGGTCATTGCCCCGGAACAGATCGCCGAGGTGGCGCTGGGCTATCAGGCATAAGCTTCTGCGGACAGACAGAACAGGAGTAAACAGACTATGGCACTTTTTGTGCTTGGCGATCCCCATCTTTCTCTGGGCGCATCCAAGCCGATGGATATCTTTCCCGGCTGGAACGATTATGTGGACAGGCTGGAGAAAAACTGGCGCAAGCTCATCACCCCGCAGGACACCATCGTGCTGGCGGGGGATATCAGCTGGGCTATGCGCCTGACCGATACCCGCAAGGACTTTGCCTTTTTGCAGCAGCTGCCCGGGCAGAAGATCATCATGAAGGGCAACCACGATTACTGGTGGTCCACCGCCAACAAGATGAACGCCTACCTCAAGGCCGAGGGCTTTGATACCCTGCATATCCTGCACAACAATTCTTACAGTGTGGAGGGGTACGCCATCTGCGGCACCCGCGGCTGGCTGTTCGATGTGGGGGAACCCCATGATGAAAAGGTGATGAACCGCGAGATCGGACGCCTGCGCATGAGCTTGCAGGCAGCGGAGCCTGGGCTGGAAAAGCTGGTGTTTCTGCACTATCCGCCGGTCTACACCGGCACCAGTGCCCCGGAGATCGTAGCCACCCTGAAGGAGTTCGGCATCAAGACCTGCTTCTACGGGCATCTGCATGGCAACGCCATCCGGTTTGCCGTACAGGGCGAGGTGGACGGCATCCGGTACAAGCTGGTAAGTGCCGATGGCCTGCGTTTCTGCCCCTACCGCATCAATTAACGGTGATAGAAAAGGGCAAAAACGACAAAATTTAAAAATTTGGTATGGCAATTGTGTCCAGAGCGTGCTATAATAAGTTTTGACGCGATTGTTGCACCCAATTGAGCGCGCGCGTCCCCGCATTCCGTGTGCATACAGCAAGGACGTGGTGCGCGGTTGCCCCGGGCAAAAACTTCCTGCCCTGAGCAATAGAATATTTGAGTGGAGGATAAACAAATGAATCTCATCAAGTGTGAAAAGCTCGAGAAGAGCATGGCAGAACTGCAGTTCTCCATCGACGCAGAAGCTTTCAAAAAGGCTGTTGCCGATGTTTTCAAAAAAGAGGGCAAGAAGTACCCTGTGCAGGGCTTCCGCAAGGGCAAGGCTCCCAAGGCTCTGATCGAGAAGATGTACGGCGCAGACGTCTTTACCTATGACGCCATCAACGAGCTGTTCCCGGAGGCTTTCGAGGCTGCCGTTAAGGAAGCCGGCGTGGAGCCCGTGGGCCGTCCTGAGGTCACTGTGGATTCTGCCAGCGAGGCAGAGGGCGCTACCCTGACCGTGAAGGTCGCCGTGAAGCCCGAGGTCAAGGTTGGCAGCTACAACGGTCTGACCGTGGAAAAGACTGTCCATACTGTTACCGACGAGGCTGTGGACGCTGAGCTGAAGCGTGTGCAGGAGCGCAACGCCCGTGAGCTGACCCGTGAGGGCGCTGCTCAGAATGGCGATATCGCTGATATCGACTTCGAGGGCTTTGTGGACGGTGTCGCATTCGAGGGCGGCAAGGCTGAGCACTACAACCTGACTCTGGGCAGCGGCAGCTTCATCCCCGGCTTTGAGGAGCAGGTCGTTGGCCACTCCGCCGGCGAGGAGTTCGATGTGAACGTCACCTTCCCCACCGAGTATCAGGCTGCTGAACTGGCTGGCAAGGCTGCTGTCTTTAAGATCAAGCTGCACGAAGTCAAGTACAAGGAGCTGCCCGCTCTGGATGACGAGCTGGCAAAGGACTGCTCCGAGTACGACACTCTGGACGAGTTTAAGGCTTCCATCCGCAAGAACAACCAGGAGCAGCTGGACAAGCAGGACGATCTGGCTGTCGAGAATGCTCTGGTCGATCAGGTCATCGAAAGCATGGAGGGCGAGATCCCGCAGGCTATGTACGATGTCCGCATGGACGAGATGGTCAACGACTTTGCTTTCCGTGTGGAGCAGCAGGGTCTGCGTCTGGAGGACTACCTGAAGTATATGGGTCAGTCCATGGAGCAGTTCCGCGCCGCTTTCATGCCGCAGGCTGAGAAGCAGGTCAAGATCGGTCTGGCTCTGGAGGCTGTTGCTGCTGCTGAGCACATCGAGGCTTCCGAGGACGAGATCAATGCCGAGATCAAGCGCATTGCTGACCAGTACAAGATGGAAGAGGACAAGGTTCGTGAGCTGATCAACCTTGAGGATCTGAAGCAGGATCTGGCTCGCACCAAGGCCATCGACTTCATCAAGAGCCACGCCAACATCGTGGAGAAGCCCGCAGAGGCTGAGAAGGCTGCTGACGCTGAGTAATCAGTGCCGGGCCCTGTAAAGCGCCGCAGGCGTTTTATCAAAGGTTGTTAAAATTGACCGGTACGGCTGAACTTTACAAGGGGACCCGTATCGGTCAATTTTGCCAATAAACTTAAACCATTTCAGGAGGCGAACTTTATGAGTTTTGTTCCTTACGTTGTCGAGCAGTCGGCGCACGGAGAGCGTTCTTACGATATTTTCTCTCGTCTGCTGAACGATCGCATCATCGTGCTGAGCGAGGATGTCAACGATACCACCGCAAGCCTTGTGGTGGCGCAGCTGCTGTATCTGGAAGGGCAGGACCCGGATAAGGACATCAGCCTGTATATCAACAGCCCCGGCGGCTCCATTAGTGCCGGTATGGCCATCCACGACACCATGCAGTATATCAAGTGCGATGTTTCCACCATCTGCATGGGCATGGCTGCCTCTATGGGCGCATTTCTGCTGGCAAGCGGCACCAAGGGCAAGCGCTTTGCGCTGCCCAACGCCGAGATCATGATCCACCAGCCGCTGATCGGCGGTCAGGGCGGCGGCCTTTCCGGTCAGACCACGGATATCAAGATCCATGCCGAGCACATGGTCTATATCCGCGATAAGATGAACCGGATGCTCAGCGAGTACACCGGCCAGCCGCTGGAAAAGATCCAGCAGGACACCGAGCGCGACAACTACCTTACCGCGCAGCAGGCAAAGGAATACGGCCTGATCGATGAGGTCATTGCCCACCGGTAAACCGCTATAATCTATCCAGGATAAGGAAAAACAGCTATGGCAAATAACAATTCCGGCAAAAACGAAAAGGATCTGGTTTGCAGCTTTTGCGGCAAGCATCAGGACGAAGTGGAGCGCATGATCATTGGCCCCGGGGTCAATATCTGCAGCGAGTGCATCGGCCTGTGCCACGATCTGCTCTCTGACAAGCCGGATCAGCCCAAAAGCGCCCGTCCGGGACGCGGAAGCGCAAGCCGCGCCCATGTCCAACCCGCTGCCGCAGATCTGGATATCAACATCATGACCCCGGCCGAGATCAAGGATGGTCTGGATCAGTATGTCATCGGTCAGGACGAGGCAAAGCGTGTGCTGTCCGTTTCGGTCTACAACCACTATAAGCGCATCCTCAGCGGCAAGGGCGGCGATGTGGAGCTGCAAAAGTCCAACGTGCTGCTGCTGGGCCCCTCCGGCGTGGGCAAGACCCTGTTGGCACAGACACTGGCCAAGATGCTGGGCGTGCCCTTCGCAATTGCGGATGCCACCACCCTTACCGAGGCCGGTTATGTGGGCGAGGACGTGGAGAACATTCTGCTCAAACTGATCCAGGCGGCAGATTTTGACGTGCAGAAGGCACAGATCGGCATCATCTACATTGATGAGATCGATAAGATCACTCGCAAGAGCGAAAACCCCTCCATCACCCGCGATGTGGGCGGCGAGGGTGTGCAGCAGGCACTGCTGAAGATCTTGGAGGGTACTGTCAGCAACGTGCCGCCGCAGGGCGGTCGCAAGCACCCACAGCAGGAGTTCATCCAGATCGACACCACCAACATCCTGTTCATCTGCGGCGGTGCCTTTGATGGTCTGGATAAGTATATTCTGCGCCGCACCGATAAGTCCGCGCTGGGCTTCGGCAGTGCGCTGAAGGATAACTCCACCGAGGCCGAGCGCGCCTTGCTGCGCAAGGTAGAGCCCCACGATCTGGTCAAGTTCGGCCTGATCCCGGAGCTGATCGGCCGTCTGCCGGTCATCACTGTGCTGGACGATCTGGACGAGGATGCACTGGTACGCGTGCTCAAGGAGCCCCGCAACAGTCTGGTCAAGCAGTACAAGGAGCTGCTGGGCATGGATAACGTGGAGCTTACCTTCACGGACGAAGCCCTGCACGCCATTGCCCGCAAGACCATCGAGCGCAAGACCGGTGCCCGCGGTCTGCGCAGCGTGATGGAAAGCATTCTGCTGCCCATCATGTACGAGGTGCCCAGCGATGCCACCATCATCCGCGTGACCGTGGACGAGGACACTGTGGAGGGCGGCGAAGCACATCTGGAATACGGCGCTGTGCGCAAACGCTATAAAAATCAGGTCGCTCTCAGCTGACGGCATCGCCGTACAGCAGGGGAGCGCACCCGCCTGAAAGCCCTGTTTCGAAAGCTTTTTGCTTTTGGCAGGGCTTTTTGCTTTCAAATTCTTGTTTCTGACAGGAAAATGTACTATAATAGTAAAATGTGGAGCGTGCGGCATGTGCTCTCTGGCAGGGGCATACCGCAAAAGACGAGCCATATAACTGGGTAACAGGAAGTACTATAAAGGAGTGTGTTTTCAATGGCAAATTATCACGAGATGGATCGCGATGCGCTGACCGCTGAAAAGGCAGCGCTGGAACAGGCTTATAAACAGTTTCAGGCAAAGGGTCTGAAGCTGAATATGGCACGCGGCAAGCCCGGCCCCCACCAGATGGATCTGGCAATGGACCTGCTGAAGATGACCGACTACACCACGGATGCAGGCACCGATGCCCGCAACTACGGCGAGCTGGAGGGTCTGAGCGAGGCCCGCGCCCTGTTTGCAGATGTGTTCGGCGTAAAGCCCAACGAGGTGTTTGTGGGCGGCAACTCCAGCCTGCAGCTGATGTACAACCTCATCAACATCGGCTATGTGTTCGGCTTCCCGGAGTCTCCCTGTCCGTGGTCTCAGGTGGAGAAGCGCAAGTTCCTCTGCCCGGTGCCCGGCTATGACCGTCACTTTGCCATCACCGAAGAGTTCGGCTTTGAGCTCATCAGCGTGCCCATGACCCCCAACGGCCCCGATATGGACGTTGTGGAAAAGCTGGTGGCAGAGGATGATACCATTAAGGGTATCTGGTGTGTGCCGCAGTACTCCAACCCCGATGGCTACACCTACAGCGATGAGACCATCGAGCGCTTTGCCAAGATGAAGACCGCAGCCCCGGATTTCAAGATCTTCTGGGACGAGGCTTACATCGTCCATCACCTGACCGAGGAGATCATCGAGACTCCTGTTCTGCTGAACGTGAGCAAGAAGTACGGCACGCAGGATCGCGTGTTCATGTTCACTTCCACCAGCAAGATCACCTTCCCGGGTGCCGGCGTTTCTGCCATTGCCTGCAGCGACAACAGCATGAAGTATATGTGCAAGCGCTTTGCAGTGATGATCATCAGCTACGATAAGATGAACCAGCTGCGCCATGTCCGCTTCCTGAAGAACAAGGAGGGCGTTCTGGCACACATGGCAAAGCACCGCCGCCGTCTGGTGCCCTGCTTCGATGCCGTCAAGACTGCCTTTGCCGCCAACCTCACCCCTTGCGGCGATATTGCCCACTGGACCAACCCCAAGGGCGGCTACTTCATCAGCCTGTATGTCATGCCCGGCTGCGCCAAGCGCGTGGCAGAACTGTGCAAGGATGCAGGTCTGGTGCTGACCGGCGCAGGCTCTGCTTATCCGTACCACAAGGACCCGCAGGATTCTCACCTGCGCATCGCCCCCACTTATCCCAGTCTGGACGAGGTGGAGACCGCTTCCGAGCTGCTGTGCGTCTGTGTGCGTCTGGCCGTTGTGGAAAAGCTGCTGGCTGATATGGCCTAAGGCTTGAAATAACTTGTATATTCTCCTCTGCGGGGCTCTTTGCAGGGCCGGCAGGGGAGTTTTATCACAGAAAGGCCGGCACGACGGCTGCTCTGTGAGGAGAGGAGCCGTTGGCAAAACTTGCGGTTCACAACAAAAACGGCTGCGGCTGCACAGCCGCCGCTTTTGGAGGTTCCCTGATTTATGAAAACAAAAGGCAAAGCATGGCAGCTGGTCGTTACCGCGCTGCTGATCGTTGTATTTGTCTACACCGCCTTTTTTGGCGTGGCAGCAAAATACGGCGATGTGACCACCAGCTATATCAAAGGTGCAAAGGATATCCGCTTTGGTGTGGATATCAAAGGCGGCGTCAACGTCACCTTTGTGCCCTCGGATGGCTACGATGCCACGGACGAGCAGCTGGATGCCGCCCGTCTGGTCATCGAGAACCGTCTGGTCGCGCTGAACGTGACGGACTACGAGCTGTATGTGGACAACAATTCCGACAGCCTGATCCTGGAGTTTCCGTGGCAGTCCGGCGAGACGGACTTTGACCCCGAGTCCGCCATTCAGGAGATCGGCACCACCGCCTATCTGACCTTCCGCGAGGGAGCCAGCAAGGACGGCGAGCTGATCTTGGACGGCTCCATGGTCGAAAGCGCCTCGGCGCAGTACGGTGCTGTGAGCAACGGCGGCAGCTCAGAGTATTACGTTGCCCTCAAGTTCACCACCGAGGGTGCCAAGGCCTTTGGCGATGCCACCACCAAGCTGGCTGCCGATAAGGGCAGCATCAGCATCTGGCTGGACGACGAGAACGTGAGCACCGCCACCGTCAACACCGCCATTACCGATGGACAGGCCATCATCACCAGTTCGGCTTCTAATCCCTTTACGCAGGATGCCGTGGTCAAGATGGCACGCCAGATCAACTCCGGTGCGCTGCCCTTTGCCCTGAGCGTGGACAGCTACTCTACCGTGAGCCCCAGTCTGGGCGAAAACAGCCTTGGTGCCATGGTGCTGGCAGGTCTGATCGCTTTTGCCCTCATCGTGGTGTTCATGACGGTGCTGTACCGTCTGCCGGGCTTTCTGGCCTGCATCGCGCTGGCCGGTCAGGTGGCGGCTACGCTGGCCTTTGTGTCCGGCTACTTCCCGGTATTTGAAAGCTTTACCCTGACCCTGCCCGGCATCGCAGGTATCATTCTGGCCATCGGCATGGGCGTGGATGCCAACGTCATCACCGCCGAGCGCATCAAAGAGGAGCTGAAAAACGGCAAATCTCTGGACGGCGCCCTGAAGAGCGGCTTTGCCCGCGGTCTGACCCCCATCATTGACGGCAACGTGACTATCGTCATCGTGGCCATCGTGCTTATGGGTGCCTTCGGCCCCTCGGATGGTCTGTTTGCCAAGGCACTGCACTTTGTGTTCTTTGCCTTCGGCCCCTCTACCGCAGGCACCATCTACGCCTTCGGCTATACGCTGCTTACCGGCGTGCTGCTGAACTTCGTGTTCGGTGTGTTCGCTACCCGTGTGATGATCCGCGGTGCAGCCGCCATCAAGGCACTGCGCAACCCGTGGCTGTACGGTGCTGCAAAGCCCGTGCAGGAAAAGGCCGAAAAGAAGCCGGTGGATTTCGTGTCCCTGCGCAAAAAGTTCCTGACCATCTCCGCCTGCCTGATGGCAGCCATTCTGCTGTGCGCCGTGGTGTTCGGTGTGCATTTGGATACCGAGTTCACCGGCGGTGCTATGATCACCCTGTCCTACGAGGGCAGCTTTGACCAAGCCACTGTGCAAAAGACCGCTGCAGCGGCGCTGGAAAACACCGGTCTGACCCTGCAGACCGGCGAGAACGTAGCCACCGGCGACCAGACCCTGAAGATCTCCATGCCCGGCACCGAGACTGTGACCACCGAGCAGGTGGAGAACCTGCTGGACTCCCTGAACGAGAACTACCCGGACAACCAGTTTGCCCAGCTGTCCCTGAGCAATGTCAGCGCAGCCATGGGCACCAAGTTCCTGCAGAAGAGCTTGGTGGCTGTGCTGTTTGCACTGGTGCTCATTCTGTTGTATATCGCCCTGCGCTTCAAGAACATCGGCGGTCTGACCGGCGGCATGATGGCAGTGCTGGCGCTGGTCAACGACCTGATGGTGGTGTTCGGCACCTTTGTGCTGCTGCGCACCGCACTGGACGGCAACTTTATCGCCGCTATGCTCACCATCCTCGGCTACTCCATCAACGATACCGTTGTGGTGTACGACCGTATCCGCGAGAACCGCGCCCTGATGGGTAAAAAGGCTGGCTTTGAAGAGCTGGTCAACCAGTCGGTCAACCAGTCTGCCCGCCGCACCCTGATCACCACCATCACCACCGTGATGGCACTGGGCGTCATGTGCATCGTGGCAAAGCTCTACGGTCTGGACAGCATCTTTACCTTTGCGTTCCCGCTGATGATGGGTATGATCAGCGGTGTGTACACCTCTCTGTGTGTTTCCACCTCGGCATGGGTGCTGTGGAGCGAGCGCAGGAAAAAGAAAGACTAAGGCGGAGGAACAAACGATGAAGTGCCCTTATTGCGGTGCGGAGGAATCCAAGGTGATCGACTCCCGCCCGACTGAAGACAACGAGCGCATCCGCCGCCGCCGCGAGTGCCTGAACTGCCATATGCGCTTTACCACCTATGAGGTGGTGGAAACGGTGCCGCTGGTGGTCATTAAAAAGGATAACTCCCGCGAGCCCTTTGACCGGCAGAAGCTGCTCAATGCCATGCTGCGTGCCTGCGCCAAGCGTCCTGTCAGCTATGAAGCACTGGAGCACGCCGTCAGCAGCATCGAACAGTCTCTGTTCAGCTCCTACGACCGCGAGATCCCCAGTGTGCGCATCGGCGAGCTGACCATGCAGGAACTGAAAAAGATCGACGAGGTGGCCTATATCCGCTTTGCATCGGTCTACCGCCAGTTTGCGGATGTGGAAAGCTTTCTTGATGAACTGAAAAAGCTTGTGGGAGACCGCAAGGAAAAACAGTAAAATACAACCCGGAGGGGCTGTTGCACAAAGTGATGTGCAGCAGCCCCTTTTTTGTGTGCTTATTTGAAACGAAATCTCCTTATAAGAAGAGAATGCAGACAGGAACGCAACAAAGCGCCACAAAAGCGTACACAAAGCATTGATATGCAAAATAATGTATAAAAATCCGATAATATACACTCCGGTAGGCATCGGAACAGCCAGGAAAGTGTGCGGAAGCTGTTGCACTTGGCTGATTTTGAAGAGAAGCGCAACACAACTGTAACGTTTTCGGAACTTTTGTTACGCTTGAGTTGCGGTAAAAGAGCGGGAAAATTTTAAAAAATCTGTATTTTTTCTGCAAATTAGCCTTTGAACCTCTTGACGTCTGTATGGTTTTGTGATACTCTTGTGACACAAGAGTTGCAGATGTGATACGACAGAGTTGCAAACAAGTTGCAGCATACAACATCACACTGTATAAGGCAGCAGACCGGAGGCAATCTTATGAAGCGTGCAATGAGTACCATGAAGAATATCGCAGCAGCTGCTATGACGCTGGCTGTGGTTTTTGGTTTTGCAGGCTTCAAGCCCGTCACCGCAAACGCAGCACAGGCTGCCGTGCCTGCTGCCGCTTCCGTGGAGGAAGAGAACTCCTACTTTGAGGAAGACGCTTACCAGCGCAGCTTCCTGACCCTGATCAATAACGAGCGCGCACAGGCTGGTCTGGCTCCCGTTGCTCTGGGCGACAGCAGCCACAATGCCGCTGCAATGAAGCGTGCCGAGGAGCTGGCAGTTTCTTACTCCTACGTTCGTCCCAACGGTCAGCGCGATTTCACCGTTCTGGCAGAGAACGGCATCAGCGATGTTTCCACCGGCGAGAACTACATGGCCGGCTGCTCCACCCCCGATTCCGCAATGGATCAGTGGATGGCTACCGATTTTACCCGCGAGCGCATCCTGAACGCCGATGCCACCACCGTGAGCGTTGGCCACTACGAGGGCGGCGTCTACAACAACTACTGGGTGCTGATCTTCTCTTACCCCGAAAATTCTCACACCGAGGACTACCGTCAGGAAGTTCTGAATCTGGTCAATGCCCAGCGCGCAAAGTACGGTCTGACCGCTCTGGAAATGGGCGATGATAATCTGACCGCCGCTGCACAGACCCGCGCCGAGGAGATCGCCGTTGTAAACTCTCACGTCCGCCCCGATGGCTCCAAGTGCTTTACCGTCCTGAAGGACTACGGCGTTACCGATACCCCCACCGGCGAGAATGCCGCATGGGGCAGCGTCTCTCCTGAAGAGGTCGTCAACGCATGGATGAACTCCGAAGGCCATCGCGCCAATATCCTGAACCCTGAAGCTCGCAAGATGAGTGTTGGCTACTACTACAATAGCAACAGCACCTGGGGTCATCAGTGGATTCAGATCTTTACCAAGTGATTAACTGCTTTCTTCTTATAAAAGACTGACGGAGCCGCAAGGCTTCGTCAGTCTTTTTATTTGCGCCCGTTTGTGCTATACTTATTCTGAGTTATTATCAGGAGGATCTAACGTGGAGGATTACCGCACCGTCCGGGGCACGGCCACCGGCGAATATGAAGAGAAAAAAAGCCGCTTTATCGCGCAGCTCTCCTTTGCCGACAGCGAGGGAGCCGCCGTTGCCTTTCTGGAGCAGGTGCGGGCAGCCAACCGCACCGCGCGGCACAATGTTTACGCCTACCGCCTTCGGGCGGGCAACCGAGAGCGCTATTCCGATGACGGCGAGCCGGCCAAGACCGCCGGTACGCCTGCGCTGGAGGTGCTGCAGCACAGCGGCCTGACCGACCTGATCGTGGTGGTCACCCGCTACTTTGGCGGGGTGCTGCTGGGCACCGGCGGTTTGGTGCGCGCTTACACCACCGCCACCGCCCGCGCAATGGAAAACGCGGAGGTCGTCACAGTGCGCAGTGTGGTGGAGCTGCAGGTAACGGTGGATTACGCCCTTTACGAACGTGCGTCCCTGCTCATTGATACCGCCGGGGCAAAGCAGGCACCGCCGGAGTTTACGGACCGTGTTACCCTGCGCTGGCAGATGCCGGAGCACACCGAAACGCCGCTGCTGGAGCAGCTGCGAGAACTGACCCGGGGCAGCGCTCAGGTGACGGTGTCTGACCCGTTCTACGCACCATTTTAAAAAACAAAGTCTTTTTTGCAAACCGACACCGAACTTCCCCCTTCGACACTGCCGATGTGCTACAATTGCCGCAGCGCAGCAATTGGGATCGGCTGCGCGCAGAGGGGAGGGGAGAAACCCGAAAAACAAAAGGAGGATCTGTATGGATGTGCGCCGGAAAACCGAAGAGATCGAGCACCTCACCTTTGCGCCTTGGGCGACCTTCAGCGATGCAAGCCGCGGCAGAGCTGTGCCGGAGCCGCAGGACCCGCTGCGCCCGGTGTTTCAGCGGGACCGCGACCGGGTGCTGCACTGCAAGGCCTTCCGGCGTCTCAAGCAGAAAACGCAGGTGTTCCTCTCGCCGGAGGGCGACCTGTACCGCACCCGGCTGACCCATACGCTGGAGGTCTCGCAGATTGCCCGCACCATTGCCCGTGGTCTGCGCCTGAACGAGGATCTGACCGAGGCCATCAGCCTTGCGCATGATCTGGGGCATACCCCCTTTGGTCACGCGGGAGAAAAGGCACTGGATGCTCTTTGCCCGGACGGCTTCCGCCACTATATGCAAAGCCTGCGTGTGGTGGACCGGCTGGAAAAGGACGGCGAAGGGCTCAACCTGACATGGGAGGTGCGGAACGGCATCGTTACCCACACCAAGGGCACATGGGCAGCTACCCCGGAAGGACGCATCGTGCGCTTGGCGGATCAGATCGCCTTTGTCAACCACGATATCGAGGATGCTGTGCGCGCCGGTGTGCTGGACGCTGCCACCCTGCCCAAGGACTGCACGGCAGTGCTGGGACAGACCAAATCTGCCCGCATCACCACCATGATCAACAGCATTCTCACCCACAGCGAGGGGGATGTCCGCATGGGCACGGAGGAATACGAAGCGTTCCTTGCTCTGCGGGATTTCATGTACACGACCGTGTATGTGGATAAAAACGCCAAGCGTGAGGAGCAGAAGGTGGACAAGCTTATCGCGGAGCTGTACGAATACTACCTGACCCATGTAGACCGGATGTCCAACTTTTATGTGCAGCTGGCCTATCAGGAGGGACGGGAGCGCGCCGTCACCGACTACATCAGCGGTATGAGCGACGAGTTTGCCATCCGCACCTTTGAAGAACTGTTCGTGCCCCAGAAATGGCACGTCCTTTAAAACTGGAGAGGTCGTTTAAAACAACATGATCCCACACGAATACATCGAGGAGCTTACCCGCCGCACCGACATTGTGGAGCTGGTGGGCAGCTATGTGCAGCTCAAACGCAAGGGACGGCTGTACGGCGGGCTGTGCCCTTTTCACAGCGAAAAAACGCCGTCCTTTTATGTGTACCCGGACACCCAAAGCTTTTACTGTTTCGGTTGTCAGGCAGCCGGAGATGCCATCAGCTTTGTCAAAAAGATCAACAATATCAGCAGCGGCGAAGCCATCAAGATGCTGGCTTCCCGCGCCGGGATGCCGGAACCGCAGGAGGACGACAAGACCGGACGCCTGCGTAGCCGGGTGCTTTCCATGAACAAGGAGGCCGCCCGCTTCTTCCATGCCTGCCTGAACTCTACCGTGGAGGAGGCACGGCAGGCGCGCGCCTACTGGCGGCGGCGCGGGCTGGACGATAAGACCATCGTCCGGTTCGGGCTGGGCTATGCCCCCAACGATGGGCAGGCGCTGTACCAATATCTGCGGGATAAAGGCTACAACCAGCAGGAGCTGGATGCCAGCGGCCTGTTCAAGCGCAGCCAGTCCGGGCGCATCTACTGCCTGTTCTGGAAGCGTGTCATGACCCCCATCTTTGACCTGCGCGGCAACATCATTGCCTTTGGCGGGCGCGTGATGGACGACTCCAAGCCCAAATACGTCAACAGCCCGGAGACGCTGGTCTACCACAAATCTGAGACGGTGTTTGCCATGCAGATCGCAAAGCGCAGCGCCTCCCGGCGGTTCGTGCTGTGCGAGGGCTACATGGACGTCATCAGTATGCAGCAGGCGGGCATCGACACTGCCGTCTGCGCCTGCGGCACCGCGCTGACCCCCGGGCAGGTGCGCATCATCAGCGAGTATGCCGACGAAGTCATTCTGAGCTACGACTCGGACGAGGCCGGTCAGAAGGCGACCCTGCGCTCGCTGGAGCTGTTCCGCAACAGCCCGGTAAAGGTGGGCGTTTTGCAGATCCCCGGCGCAAAGGACCCGGACGAGTATATCAAAAAATACGGCCCGGAGCGCTTTCAGGCACTTCTGGACGGGGTGGGCAACGCGCTGGACTTCCGGCTCAAGCGCCTGCGGGATCAGTACGATCTCTCGCAGGATGCGCAGCGGCTGCAATATGTAAAGGAAGCTGTGGAAATGCTGGCCGAGCGCTCTAACCCCACCGAGCAGGAGGTGTACGCCGGGCGGCTGGCAGAGGAGACCAACATCTCCAAAACCGCCATTCTGGCGCAGCTGGGCACCGCAGCAAAACGGGCAGGCGGCAAGTACCGCCGGGAGAAAAACCACGAGCGGCTGCATTCCGGCGAGATGGATCAGATCAAGGTGCCTTACAGCGCAGGCGGCAGTCAGGCACTGGGCATTGCCAGCGCCCAGCAGCGGCTGCTGGCGGCCATCCTGCGGGAGCCGCGGTATCTGGAACTGGCTAAACAGCAGCTGACGGCGGAGCAATTCATCCAGCCGCAGCAGAAGGAACTATACGAAGCGATGCTCAATTGCAGCCGGGAGGGCGTGGAGCTCAGCCTGACGGCACTGCGGGCATTTGTAAGCGAAGAAGCATTGAATGAACTGAGCCGACTTGCGGCACAATACAGCGATGTGAACTGCACCCCGGAGGATATCCATCTGTATCTGGACAGGATCGCCCGGGGGATGCCGGTCGCAAGCAAAGCTGCTGCAATGTCCGGCGATGAGATCACACAGTATCTTCAGTCGATGCGCGAAAAAAAGCAGGGGACGCTGCCCGAACAAGACTGATCCCTGTTTTCCCTCCGGCTGGAGCTGGAGAGAAAAGGAGCAGGAATCATGCAGAAATTGTCGCAAACGGAAGAACTTGCCCGCAGCCTTGCCGCAAAGGCGCGCCGGCACACCCTGACCCCGGAGCAGATCAGCCGCGCCATGGAGGAAACGGATTTTGATGTTGCGCAGCTGGATGAACTCTACGCGGCGCTGGAGCAGCGGGGCGTCCATCTGGCAGAGGAACCTGCCGAGCTGCCCGTGCTGGACGATGCACAGATCGGCAGGCTGGAGAATGAGCTTTCCTCAGAGGGTGTGGCGCTGGATGACCCGGTCAAGACCTATTTAAAGGAGATCGGCCGGGTGCCGCTGCTGACCGCCGGGCAGGAGATGGCACTGGCAAAGGCTGCCCGCGCCGGAGATGCAGATGCCCGCCGCGCTTTGAGCGAAGCAAACCTGCGGCTGGTGGTATCGGTAGCCAAGCGCTACGCCGGGCGGGGACTGCCTTTTCTGGATCTCATTCAGGAAGGCAACCTTGGCCTGATGAAGGCGGCGGAAAAATTTGAGCCGGAGCGGGGCTTCAAGTTCTCTACCTACGCAACGTGGTGGATCCGTCAGTCCATCACCCGCGCCATTGCGGATCAGGGACGCACCATCCGCATCCCGGTGCATCTGGTGGAGAGCATCAACCGGGTCAAGAAAACGGCGGGCGACCTGCTGCATAAAAATGGACGGGAGCCCACCGTGGAGGAGATCGCTGCCGCACTGGATATGGAACCGGACAAGGTGCGGGAGCTGCTGCAACTGTCGCAGGAACCCATCAGTCTGGAAACGCCGGTGGGGGAGGAAGAGGACGCCCATTTAGAGGACTTTATTCAGGACGAAGATGCCGGTGTCCCGGTGGACGAAGCCGGGCGTCAGCTGCTGCGGCGGGAGCTGCTGCACGTCCTTAAAAGCCTGACGCCCCGGGAGGAGCGGGTCATCACCCTGCGCTTTGGTCTGGAGGATGGCCGTGCCCGCACGCTGGAAGAGCTGGGCAAGGAGTTCAACGTGACCCGGGAACGGGTGCGGCAGATCGAAGCAAAGGCGCTGCGCAAGCTGCGCCACCCCAGCCGCGCGAAGCTGCTGCGGGATTATCTGGATGAGTGAATCGCATAAAATTTTCAGGACGAGACTGCTGCACAGCATTTTGTGCGGCAGTCTCTTTTTTGCGGCAGGGAAGTGCAAAAGTCACACTTCCGGGCACAAGAGTAAAGATAGACAAATTGCACAAGGGTGTTATGAACAGGAACGTGCAAAATAAAAAAATCAAGTACTTGGCAGACAAACAGCTACACGCTGCCGGGCGTGCGAAAACAAAGCGAAAATTAAATTTATTTCGGCAAAAAACTGAAAAATGGCTTGACAACAGGGGTTTTCGGGTGTATACTGCATTAGTATCACATAATGGACTAGTGCGCCAAAAAGGGAACTGCGATGGCTGCCGCTTGAGGGCTTGCCCCGAAAAGTTTGTGCAAAACGCCGGAACGTTCCGCAGGACGAGGGTCGAATTATGTGTGTCTGCTCAAATTTGACCCGTGTATACGACATCCCGTAGAATATAAAAGTAAGGAGTGGTTGATTTTATGATGAAAGTCAAGCCCGTTAAGCTCGGCAAAACCGAGCGCATGAGCTTCTCCCACATCGACGAAGTCATCAGTATGCCGAACCTGATCGAGGTCCAGAAGAACTCTTATCAGTGGTTCCTGGACGAGGGCCTGAAAGAGGTCTTCCACGATATCGGCACCATTGAGGACTACACCGGCAATCTGGCACTGAGCTTTGTGGACTTCCGCCTGGATAAGGAGCCGAAGTACAGCATCAAGGAGTGCAAGGAGCGCGACGTGACCTATGCAGCACCCCTGCGCGTCACCGCCCGTCTGCTGAACAAGGAGACCGGCGAGGTGAAGGATCAGGAGATCTTCATGGGCGACTTCCCCCTGATGACCGACGCAGGCACCTTTGTCATCAACGGTGCCGAGCGTGCGATCGTCAGCCAGCTGGTCCGTTCTCCCGGTGTGTTCTACGGCCATGCCAAGGATAAGGTGGGCAACGACCTGTACAGCGCCACCATGAACCCCAACCGCGGTGCATGGCTGGAGTACGAGACCGATGCCGCCAACGTGTTCTATGTCCGTATCGACAAGAACCGCAAGCTGCCCGTCACGGTGCTGTGCCGTGCACTGGGTCTGTCCTCTAACGAGGACATCCTGAACTACTTCGGCGAGGACGAGCGCATTCTGGCCACGCTGGAAAAGGATACCACCAAGAACCGCGAAGAGGGTCTGCTGGAGGTCTACCGCAAGCTGCGCCCCGGCGAGCCTCCCACGGTGGAGTCCGCTACCAGCCAGATCGATATGCTGTTCTTCGATCCGCGCCGGTACGACCTGTCCCGTTTCGGCCGCTATAAGATGAACAAAAAGCTGTCTCTGGCACGCCGCATCATGAACCATGTGGCCGCAGAGAACGTGGTGGATCCCTTCACCGGCGAGATCCTTGTCGAGGCTGACAAGAAGATCGACCGCAAGCTGGCCGAGCAGATCGATGCCGCCGGCGTGGATCTGGTCGTGCTGAAGATCGATGATCCCATGAAGGATCAGCCCCACAAGGTCAAGGTCATCACCAACGGCTGCGTGGACGCACAGGCCATCATTGATAGCTACTACCCTGCATTCAAGGGCGTGGATGTCAAGGAGTGCGGCATCAACGAGCGCTGCAACCTCAAGGAGCTGCGCAAGATCCTCGATAACGCTTCCAGCGCCGAGGAGGTCATGGAGAGCCTGAAGAAGGATCACGACCTGCTCATCGGCCGCACCGTCACCATCGACGATATCCTGTCCTCCATCAACTACCTGAACGGTCTGGGCTATGGCATCGGCACCACCGATGATATCGACCATCTGGGCAACCGCCGTATCCGCAGCGTGGGCGAGCTGCTGCAGAACCAGTTCCGCATTGGCTTCTCCCGCATGGAGCGCGTCATCCGTGAGCGCATGACCCTGCAGAGCCAGGATCAGAGCGTCATCACCCCGCAGGCACTGATCAACATCCGTCCTGTGGTGGCAGCTATCAAGGAGTTCTTCGGCTCCTCTCCGCTGTCTCAGTTCATGGATCAGAATAACCCTCTGGCTGAGCTGACCCACAAGCGCCGTCTGTCTGCTCTGGGTCCCGGCGGTCTGAGCCGTGACCGCGCAGGCTTCGAAGTCCGCGATGTTCACTACAGCCACTACGGCCGTATGTGCCCCATCGAGACCCCTGAAGGCCCCAACATCGGTCTGATCTCCTATCTGGCATCCTACGCCAAGATCAACGAGTACGGCTTCGTGGAGGCTCCCTACCGCAAGGTCAAGAAGATCTACGACGAGAACAACAACCTCATTGAGCAGGTCGTCACCGACGAGGTGGAGTATATGACCGCCGATGTGGAGGACGAGTACGTTGTGGCACAGGCCAACGAGCCGCTGGACGAAGGCAAGCACTTCGTCCGTCCCCGCGTGTCTGCCCGCCGCCGCGACGAGATCCTGGAAATCGACGCAGAGAAGGTCGACTACATGGACGTTTCTCCGCGAATGATGGTTTCTGTTGCTACCGCCTGCATTCCCTTCCTGGAGAACGACGACTGTAACCGTGCTCTGATGGGTTCTAACATGCAGCGTCAGGCAGTGCCTCTGATGGTCACCCAGCAGCCCATTGTTGCTACCGGTATGGAGTACAAGGCTGCTACCGACTCCGGCACCGCTGTGCTGGCTAAGAGCAACGGCATTGTGGAGAAGGTCGATGCCGACCACATTGTTGTACGCAACGAGCAGGGCGCTCTGGAGGATTACTCTCTGATCAAGTTTGCCCGCTCCAACGCAGGCACCTGCATCAACCAGCGCCCCATCGTGGAAGTGGGCGAGACTGTCACCGCCGGTCAGGTACTGGCCGATGGCCCCGCAATGCGCAACGGCGAGATCTCTCTGGGTAAGAACGCCCTGATCGGCTTCATGACCTGGGAGGGCTACAACTACGAGGACGCCGTTCTGCTGAACGAGAAGATCGTGCGTGAGGACGTGTACACCTCCATCCATATCGAGGAGTACGAGACCGAGAGCCGCGATACCAAGCTGGGACCCGAGGAGATCACCCGCGACATCCCCAACGTTTCTGAGGATGCGCTGAAGGATCTGGACGAGCGCGGCATCATCCGCATTGGCGCCGAGGTCAAGAGCGGCGATATTCTGGTCGGTAAGGTCACCCCGAAGGGCGAGACCGAGCTGACTGCTGAGGAGCGCCTGCTGCGCGCCATCTTCGGTGAGAAGGCTCGCGAGGTGCGCGACACCTCTCTGCGTGTGCCCCACGGCGCATACGGCATCATTGTGGATGTCAAGGTCTTTACTCCGGAGAACAGCGACGAGCTGCAGCCCGGTGTGCGCGAGGTCGTCCGCTGCTATATCGCCCAGAAGCGTAAGATCAGCGTCGGCGATAAGATGGCAGGCCGTCACGGCAACAAGGGTGTCGTTTCCCGCATCCTGCCGCAGGAGGATATGCCCTACCTGCCCGACGGCACCCCGCTGGACATCGTGCTGAACCCCCTGGGCGTTCCTTCCCGTATGAACATCGGTCAGGTGCTGGAAGTCAACCTCGGCTACGCTGCCAAGGCCTGCGGCATCAAGGTCATGACCCCCGTCTTTGATTCTGCCCGTGAGAACGACATCGGCGATACCTTTGATACCGCCCGCGAGATGTGGCACGGCGAGAATGCTCCCGCTTACCCCACCAAGCTCCCCAAGATCATGGGCGAGAAGGGTCACATCATCGACTTCTCCAAGATCGAGCTGGATCGTGACGGCAAGACCACTGTTTACGATGGCCGTACCGGTGAAAAGTTCGATAACCGCGTTACCGTTGGTTATATGTACTACCTCAAGCTGCATCACCTGGTCGATGATAAGATCCACGCCCGTTCCACCGGCCCCTACTCTCTGGTCACCCAGCAGCCTCTGGGCGGCAAGGCGCAGTTCGGCGGTCAGCGCTTCGGCGAGATGGAGGTTTGGGCACTGGAAGCTTACGGTGCCGCTTACACCCTGCAGGAGATCCTGACTGTCAAGTCCGATGACGTGGAGGGCCGTGTCAAGACCTACGAAGCCATCGTCAAGGGCGAGCCCATCCCGCAGCCCGGCATCCCCGAGTCCTTCCGCGTTATGCTGAAGGAACTGCAGTCTCTGGGTATGGACGTGATCGTGCAGGATAAGGACGGCAACGAGATCGATATGCGCCAGAACTTCGACGACGAAGAGACCGGCTTTGATATGCGTGATGTTGCCGGCACCGAGACTGTGGTGCAGGAGAGCGAACTGACTGATTACAACATCAAGGGCGCCGATGCAGGTTTCGATGATCCCTCTGTGCTGGAGGATGACAACTCTGTCTCTGCAGAGTCCGCTTCCTCCGATGAAGTGGATTTTGACGAATAAACCCCTTATAGGCTGTTTTCCCGCTGCGGTGCGCGTGCTGCCGCCGCAGACAGGGGAGAGCAGCGGGTTTTATAGGTCGCCTGTCATCATCGAAACAACTAGAGATTAAGAAAGGGTTCGTTTCATGGAAAACAACGTTTTCGATTCCATTAAAATCGGCCTTGCCTCCCCGGAGCAGATCCGCGCATGGAGCTACGGCGAGGTCAAAAAGCCCGAAACCATCAACTACCGCACCCTGAAGCCGGAGCGTGACGGCTTGTACTGCGAGCGCATTTTTGGACCTACCAAGGACTGGGAGTGCCACTGCGGCAAGTATAAGCGCATCCGTTACAAGGGCAAGGTGTGTGATCGCTGCGGCGTCGAGGTCACCAAGGCCAAGGTTCGCCGTGAGCGTATGGGTCACATTGAGCTGGCCGCTCCTGTGAGCCACATCTGGTACTTCAAGGGCATCCCCAGCCGCATCGGCCTGATGCTGGACATCAGCCCCCGTCTGCTGGAAAAGGTGCTGTACTTTGCAAGCTATATCGTCACCGATCCCGGTCTGACCCCGCTGGACAAGAAGCAGCTGCTGACTGAGAAGGAATACCGCGAAATGTGCGATCGCTACGGCGACGAGTTCGAGGCTGCCATGGGCGCTGAGGCTGTCCAGACTCTGCTGAAGGAGATCGATCTGGATCAGTTGAGCGCTGAGCTGACCGCCGAGGTGGAGAAGTCCTCCGGCCAGAAGCGCGTGCGCATCCTCAAGCGTCTGGAAGTTGTCGAGGCTTTCCGCATCTCCGGCAACCGCCCCGAGTGGATGGTCATGGACGTGCTGCCTGTGCTGCCGCCTGACCTGCGCCCCATGGTCCAGCTGGACGGCGGCCGTTTCGCCACCTCTGACCTGAACGATCTGTACCGCCGCGTCATCAACCGCAACAACCGTCTGCGCCGCCTGCTGGAGCTGGGCGCTCCCGACATCATCGTGCGCAACGAGAAGCGTATGTTGCAGGAGGCTGTGGACAGCCTGATCGACAACGGCCGCCGCGGTCGTCCGGTCACCGGCCCCAACAACCGCGCACTGAAGAGCCTTTCCGATCTGCTGAAGGGCAAGCAGGGCCGCTTCCGTCAGAACCTGCTGGGCAAGCGTGTTGACTACTCCGGCCGTTCCGTTATCGTTGTCGGCCCTGAGCTGAAGATGGATCAGTGCGGTCTGCCCAAGGAGATGGCTCTGGAGCTGTTCAAGCCCTTTGTCATGAAGGATCTGGTGGAAAAGGGCATTGCCAACAACATCAAGTCCGCCCGCAAGATGGTCGAGCGCGCAAAGCCCGAAGTCTGGGACAGCCTTGAGACCGTCATCAAGGGTCACCCCGTGCTGCTGAACCGTGCACCTACCCTGCACCGTCTGGGCATTCAGGCCTTCAACCCTGTGCTGGTGGAAGGCCGTGCCGTCAAGCTGCACCCGCTGGCTTGTACCGCATTCAACGCCGACTTCGACGGCGACCAGATGGCAGTCCATCTGCCCTTGAGCGAGGATGCCTGCCGTGAAGCCAAGATGCTGATGCTGGCTTCCGGCAACCTGCTCAAGCCCTCTGACGGCGCACCTGTTACTGTGCCTACGCAGGATATGATCCTGGGCAGCTACTACCTGACCACCGTCCGCGAGAACGACGAGGGCGCAGGCAAGGTATTCCGTGATGAGAACGAGGTTCTGATGGCTTACGCCGAGCACGTCATCACCCTGCACGCACCCATCAAGGTGCGCCGCACCATGACCATTGACGGCGTGGAGCGCACCGGTCTGGTGGATGCCACCGCTGGCCGCATCATCTTCAACAATCCCATCCCCCAGAATCTGGGCTATGTGGATCGTACCGATCCCGAGCACTGGCTGGAGTACGAGGTCAGCTTCCGTGTGACCAAAAAGACCCTGCCCGAGATCATCTCCCGCTGCATGACCCGCAACGGCACCCGCAAGTGTGCTAAGATGCTGGATGCCATCAAGGCACAGGGCTACAAGTACTCCACCCTGTCCGCTATCTCCGTGGCTGTGTGCGATGCTGTGATCCCGCCCCAGAAGCAGGAACTGATCGCCGAGGCCGATAAGGAGATCGCCAAGGTCGGCAAGCTGTTCAACCGTGGTCTGATCTCGGATAACGAGCGCTACAACAAGACCATTGATATCTGGCAGAAGACCACCGATAAGGTCTCTAAGGCTCTGGCAGACAACCTGCCCAAGGACAACGAGATCTATATGATGGCAGACTCCGGTGCCCGTGGTTCTATGAACCAGATCAAGCAGCTGGCCGGTATGCGCGGCCTGCTGGCAAACACCGCCGGTCACACCATCGAGATGCCCATTCGTGCTAACTACCGCGAAGGCCTGAACATTCTGGAATATTTCGTTTCTGCCCGTGGTGCCCGTAAGGGTCTGGCTGATACCGCTCTGCGTACCGCCGACTCCGGTTACCTGACCCGCCGTATGGTCGACGTTTCTCAGGACGTCATTGTCCGCGAGATCGACTGCGGCACTACCGATGGCCTGTGGGTCTCTGAGATCCACGAGGGCAAGGAGAAGATCGAGAGCTTCCGCGAGCGTCTGATCGGTCGTTTTGCCGTGGGCGATGTGGTCAACCCCATCACCGGCAAGGTCATCGTGCCCGAGGGCAAGATGATCGACCTGTACGATGCCAACGAGATCGAGGCAGCCGGTATCACCCGCCTGAAGATCCGCAGCCTGCTGACCTGCCGTGCTAAGACCGGCGTCTGCGCACGCTGCTACGGCTCCGATATGGCCAACGGCGAGCCGGTCCGTCTGGGCGAGTCTGTCGGTGTTATCGCCGCAGAGTCCATCGGCGAGCCCGGTACTCAGCTGACCATGCGTACCTTCCATACCGGCGGTATCGCATCTGCCGAGGATATTACACAGGGTCTGCCCCGTGTTGAGGAACTGTTCGAGAGCCGCCGTCCCAAGAGCATGGCCATCATGAGTGAGATCTCCGGTGTGGTCTCTCAGGACGACACCAAGAAGAACGTGGTCATCAAGGTCACCGGCAAGGACGAGAACGGTGCAGAGGAAGTCAAGAGCTACTCCATCCCGTTCACCCAGCATTCCCGCGTGATGCCCGGCGACCGTGTGGAGAAGGGCGACATCATCACCCGCGAGGGCGTGCTGTACCCGCAGGATATTCTGGCCATCAAGGGTCTGGAGGACGTGCAGAACTACCTGATCAATGAGGTCCAGAAGGTCTACCGTCTGCAGGGCGTTGAGATCAACGATAAGCATATCGAAGTCATTGTCCGTCAGATGTGCCGCAAGGTGCGTGTGACCGACTCCGGCTCCTCTAACCTGATCGGCGGTGCTCTGGCAAGCCGTCTGGAAGTGGAGAATATCAATGCAGATCTGCAGAAGCGCATTGATGCAGGCGAAGAGGGTCTGAAGCTGGTGGAGTACCAGCAGGTGCTGCTGGGCATCACCAAGGCTGCTCTGGCCAACGACTCCTTCCTGTCCGCTGCATCCTTCCAGGAGACCACCCGCGTGCTGACCGAGGCTGCCATCAAGGGCAAGGTCGACCCGCTGTCCGGTCTGAAGGAGAACGTCATCATCGGTAAGCTGATCCCCGCCGGTACCGGTCTGCCGGAGGTGCGTGAGGATCTGAAGAACCGTGAGGCTGAGCGCGACGCCGAGGTCGCAGCCGAGCTGGCTGCCTCCGCACAGTAAGCGCAGCATCCGTCAGGATCTGATCCGTTAAACAAAACCGCTCCGTGGGCGAAAGCCTGCGGGGCGGTTTTTGCGTGCGAAAAGCAGCGCAGCAGGGGAGAGAAAAGGCACTTTTTCTGCCGAAAATTGCCCGAAAGAAAAAATCTGGAATAAATACAAAAAAATTTGCAAAAACTGTTGACATCCGGCTGCAAAGCGGGTATTATATAACTGTTGCGCGTCCCTCATGGGGATAGTGCGGCAAAAAAGTCGGAAAATCTTCCGATGTTCATCATTAAGAAAGGAGAAACAAAATGCCTACTTTTAACCAGCTTGTACGCAAAGGCCGTGAGGTCCTGACTACCAAGAGCACCGCTCCCGCTCTGCAGAAGACTTATAACTCTCAGAAGAAGCAGTACTCTGATCTGAGCAGCCCCCAGAAGCGTGGTGTCTGCACTGCAGTTCGTACCATGACCCCCAAGAAGCCTAACTCTGCTCTGCGTAAGGTTGCTCGTGTCCGCCTCACGAATGGTATCGAGGTCACCTCTTACATTCCCGGTATCGGCCATAACCTGCAGGAGCACTCCGTCGTGCTGATCCGTGGCGGCCGTGTTAAGGACCTGCCCGGTGTGCGTTACCACATCATCCGTGGTACCCTGGATACTCAGGGTGTGGCAGGCCGTAATCAGGCCCGCTCCAAGTACGGCGCAAAGCGTCCTAAGGCCGGTGCTGCAAAGAAGTAATTGAGGACAACCGCCATAAACGGCTTTCCTTTATATAAATAACAAGTCCGCTTAAAAGCGGAGGGTAACGGTTTATGTAAGGTCAGCTCTTTGTGACACAACGGGAGTTTTATTACTTTCGAGTACCGATGATATCATTCTGTGAAGGAGGGAAGAAAGATGCCTAGAAGAGGTAACATTGCTAAGCGCGATGTCTTAGCTGATCCTATTTACAATTCCAAGATGGTCACCCGCCTGGTCAACAGCGTCATGCTGGATGGCAAGAAGGGCGTCGCTCAGAAGATCGTTTACGAAGCTTTCTCCATGATTCAGGAAAAGACCGGCAACGATCCTTTGGAGACTTTCGAGAAGGCGATGGAGAACATCATGCCCAGTCTCGAGTGCAAGACCCGCCGTGTTGGTGGCGCTAACTACCAGGTTCCCCTGGAGGTCAGCCCCGCTCGCCGCGAGACTCTGGGTCTGCGCTGGCTTACTGCCTACAGCCGCACCCGTGGTGAGAAGACCATGGCACAGCGTCTGGCTGCTGAGATCATGGATGCTGCCAACAACACTGGTAACGCCGTGAAGAAGCGTGAGGATACTCACAAGATGGCAGAGGCTAACAAGGCTTTCGCTCATTTCCGTTATTGATCTGTTCTGTAGGAGGTTAATTTCATGGCTACACCCAGAGAAGTTTCTCTTCAGATGACGAGAAATATCGGCATTATGGCCCATATCGATGCTGGTAAGACTACGACTACCGAGCGTATTCTGTACTACACCGGCATCAACCACAAGATCGGCGAAGTCCATGATGGCGGCGCTACCATGGACTGGATGGTTCAGGAGCAGGAGCGTGGTATCACCATCACTTCCGCTGCTACCACCTGCTACTGGAGCCACTCTGAGACCCAGAAGGATCCGGTCGCATTCAAGAAGAACCGTCACCGCATCAATATCATCGACACCCCGGGCCACGTGGACTTCACTGTTGAGGTTCAGCGTTCTCTGCGCGTGCTGGACGGTTCTGTGACCGTTCTGGCTGCTAAGGGCGGTGTCGAGCCCCAGTCTGAGACCGTTTGGCGTCAGGCTGACGAGTACAAGGTTCCCCGTATGGTCTACGTCAACAAGATGGATACCATGGGTGCCGACTTCTTCCGCTGCATCAAGATGCTGCACGATCGTCTGCACGCTAACGGCGTAGCAATCCAGCTGCCTATCGGTCAGGAGGATACCTTCCGTGGTATCGTTGACCTGGTCGATATGAATGCTGAGGTCTACTACGACGATATGGGCAACGATATGCGCACCGAGCCTATCCCCGAGGATATGGTCGAGCAGGCTGAAGAGTACCGTAACATTTTGGTCGAGGCTGTTGCCGAGAACGACGAAGAGCTGATGGAGAAGTACCTCGAGGGTGAGGAGATCACCCGTGAGGAACTGAAGGCTGCTATCCGCAAGGAGACCATTGCAAATACTCTGGTTCCCGTTGTCTGTGGTTCTTCCTACAAGAACCGCGGCGTGCAGAAGCTGCTGGACGCTATCGTTGACTATATGCCCGCACCTACCGATGTCGAGGACATCAAGGGTGTGAATCCTGAGACCGAAGAGCAGGAGACCCGTCCTTCTTCTGACGATGCTCCGTTTGCTGCTCTGGCTTTCAAGATCGCTACCGACCCGTTCGTTGGTAAGCTGGCATACTTCCGTGTGTACTCCGGTAAGGTTGAGGCAGGTACTACTGTCTACAACTCCGTGAAGGACAACAAGGAGCGTATGGGCCGCATCCTGCAGATGCACTCCAACCACCGCAAGGATATCGACTGCTGCTACGCAGGTGATATTGCTGCTGTTGTCGGTCTGAAGAACACCACCACTGGTGATACTCTGTGTGATGAGGATCATCCCATCATTCTGGAGTCCATGAAGTTCCCCGAGCCCGTTATCCGCGTTGCTATCGAGCCTAAGACCAAGGCTGGTAACGAGAAGATGGGCATCGCGCTGGCAAAGCTGGCCGAAGAGGATCCGACCTTCAAGACCTACACCGATGAAGAGACCGGTCAGACCATCATTGCTGGTATGGGCGAGCTGCATCTGGAGATCATCGTTGACCGTCTGCTGCGTGAGTTCAAGGTTGAGGCAAACGTGGGTGCACCCCAGGTTGCTTACCGTGAGACCATCCGCAAGGAGGCCAACCAGGAGACCAAGTACGCACGTCAGTCCGGTGGTAAGGGCCAGTACGGTCACGTTAAGATCAAGATCGAGCCCAATGAGCCCGGCAAGGGTTACGAGTTCGTCAACGCTATCGTTGGCGGCGCTATCCCGAAGGAATACATCCCTGCTATCGACAACGGTATTCAGGGTGCTATGAAGGCTGGCGTTCTGGCAGGCTATCCTGTTGTTGATGTCAAGGTCACCCTGTGGGATGGTTCTTATCATGAGGTCGACTCCTCTGAAATGGCTTTCTCCATCGCTGGTTCTATGGCATTCAAGGATGCTATGCGCAAGGCTGATCCTATCATCACCGAGCCCATCATGAAGGTTGCTGTTATCGTTCCCGATGAGTATCTGGGCGATGTTATCGGTGACCTGAACGCTCGCCGTGGTCAGATCCAGGGCATGGAAGCTATGGCTGGTACCCAGCGTGTCAACGCATTTGTGCCTCTGGCTCAGATGTTCGGCTACGCTACCGACCTGCGTTCCAAGACTCAGGGTCGTGGCCAGTATGTTATGGAGCCCTCTCACTACGAGCCGGTTCCCAAGAACATTGCTGACCAGATCATTGCTGGCCGTACCAAGGGCTAAGCGCTGTAAAGCATAAGAATTTTGCCGGGGTAGTGTAACTCCGGCAAAATTTCCTGTAAAAGCACTTGATTTTACAGGACAAATTTAGTAGAATAGCCTTGCAATGCAATGTCTGCATTTTGCAGGGTTGTTGTAACCAATATCAAAACCTAAATTAAGGGAGGATATTCCAATGGCTGAAAAGGCAAAGTTCGACCGTTCTAAGCCGCATGTTAACATCGGCACCATCGGTCACGTTGACCACGGCAAGACCACTCTGACCGCTGCTATCACCAAGTACCTGGCTCTGAAGGGTGATGCAGAGTTCATGGACTACGCTAACATCGATAAGGCTCCCGAGGAGCGTGCTCGTGGTATCACGATCAACTCCGCTCACGTTGAGTACCAGACTGAGAAGCGTCACTACGCTCACGTTGACTGCCCGGGCCATGCTGACTACGTTAAGAACATGATCACTGGTGCTGCTCAGATGGACGGCGCTATTCTGGTCGTTGCGGCTACCGATGGTCCCATGCCCCAGACCCGTGAGCACATCCTGCTGGCTCGTCAGGTCGGCGTGCCCTATATCGTTGTGTTCATGAACAAGTGCGATATGGTCGACGACGAGGAGCTGCTGGATCTGGTCGAGATGGAGATCCGTGAGCTGCTGAGCGAGTACGACTTCCCGGGCGATGACACCCCGATCATTCGTGGTTCCGCTCTGAAGGCTCTGGAGGCTCCCAACGATCCCGAGGATCCTGCTTACGCTTGCATCAAGGAGCTGATGGACGCTGTTGACTCCTACATCCCCAACCCGGATCGTGAGGAGGACAAGCCCTTCCTGATGCCCATCGAGGACGTCATGACCATTTCTGGCCGTGGTACCGTTGCTACCGGTCGTGTTGAGCGTGGTATGGCCAAGGTTGGCGACGCTATGGAGATCGTCGGCATCAAGCCCGACCGTCTGAACACCACCATCACCGGTCTGGAGATGTTCCGTAAGTCTCTGGACTTCGCTGAGGCTGGCGATAACATCGGCGCTCTGCTGCGTGGTGTTGATCGTACCCAGATCGAGCGTGGTCAGGTTCTGGCTAAGCCCGGTTCCGTGCACCCCCACAAGACCTTCGAGTCTCAGGTGTACGTTCTGACCAAGGACGAAGGCGGCCGTCACACCCCGTTCTTCTCCAACTATCGTCCTCAGTTCTACTTCCGCACCACCGACGTGACCGGTATCATCACTCTGCCCGAAGGCACTGAGATGTGCATGCCCGGCGATAACGTCATGATGCACGTTGAGCTGCTGACCCCTGTTGCTATGGAAGAGGGCCTGCGTTTCGCTATCCGTGAGGGTGGCCGTACCGTTGGTTCCGGCGTTGTTGGCAAGATCATTGAGTGATTTTGTCCTTGAACGTAAGTTCCAAGGCTAACTAGCAATTTATAAAGACCTTCCCGTTCCGGAGAGCGGGAAGGTCTTTTTGTTTTGTTTATGGCAGTTGTAAGCGGTTTAGTTTCAAAGCTCTTTTACCGTGTCAGGGTGTTGTAGCAGTCTGCAAAGGCGTGCAGAAAGGCGGTCAATTCCTCCTCTGTGGTAAGGTGGCTCAGGCTGATGCGCCACGAGGAAAGGGCATTGCGCCGGTCCTGACTGACTGCCAGCACTGCCCGGGAGGGCAGTCCATCGGACGAACAGGCGGATTTGACCGAGACACACACCCCGCGTGCGTCCAGCTCCTGCTGGAACACGGTGCCCTTTACGCCCTGCACGCTCAGGTTCAGGATATGCGGCACAGCGTTTGCGGGGCTGTTGACGCGCACTTTTGGATAGCGGGAAAGTTCTGCACGCAGCCGGTCGTTCAGGCTGCGCACGGCTGCGGTGCGGGCGGGCAGCTCCGCAGTAGCCTTTTCCAAGGCCAGCGCCAGCGAACAGGCAAGGGCTACGGTGGGCGTGCCGCTGCGGTAGGGGGTAGTGCTCTCTCCACCGTGGATGAGGGGCGGCAGTGCCAGCCCCAGCCGCTTTACCAGCACACCGATGCCGTTGAGCCCGTAAAACTTATGGGCTGTTAGGCTCATGGTGTCCATGCCTTCAAACTGCACAGGAATTTTCCCCACAGCCTGTGTGGCGTCCACATGAAAATGGCAGTTGGGATACGCCTTTAAAAACTCTGCGATTTCTGCAATGGGTTGCACTACACCCAACTCGCTGTCCACAGCGGTTACAGCCACCAGAACGGTGTCCGGGCGCAGTCGCCTTTTCAGGTCTGCAAGGTCTACCGTGCCGTCTGGCAGGATGTCCAGCAGTTCCACCTCATACCCCTGCTTTTGCAGGGCCTCCAGACTGCCGATGACGGACGAATGCTCTAGCGGGGTAGAGAGGATGTGCCTGCCTGCCGCACGCCCCAGCGCCGCTAGCCCCTTTACAGCAAGGTTGTTGGCTTCGCTTGCGCCGGAGGTGTAGATGATGCCCGCAGGCGGTGCGCCCAGACAGCGGGCGATGCTGCGGGTCGTCTCGTTTATAGCGGCTTTCGCGGCAGTGCCTGCCTGATGGTGGGCGTTGGCATTGCCCGGGTAGCGCCGCTCTGCTTCACAGAAGCATCGCAGCACTTCCTCGTCCACAGGGGTATTGGCAGAATAATCCAGATAAAGCATAGAACCTCCTGCAATATCAACACATTATGATAGTAGGAAATAAGAACAGGCTCTATTATAGGGCATTCCGCCCAAAAGCGCAACCCCCGCAGCCCACGGCGCAGTGTAACCGGCAAGAAAAAGCTGTCAACACCTTGCTGGATAGCCCAAAATCTGCTATACTTAACAAAAAGGCTGCGGCGTTGCTGCTGCCTTGCCGGAGCGGTTCCGGTTGTTGGAAGGAACACAAAAAGAAGGGGAGGAGCACAATGTTTAAGTGTGAGCGACTGCATAGCGGCTTCTTTCTCATTTTTGTGCGAAGGTCTTGTTCCTGAAATTCAGAGGCACTGCTGTTTCAACGGCAATGCCTCTTTTTTTGGGAATAACAGTACAGGAGGTTTTCTATGAGCGAAAAGATCGATTACTCCAAAGGCGTATACGACGCCAAAAAGCTGGGCACAGGCCGGATGTTCATTCTGGGTGTGCAGCATATGTTTGCCATGTTCGGCGCAACGGTTCTGGTGCCGCTGCTCACCGGCCTGAGCGTTTCCACCACTTTGCTGTGTGCCGGTCTGGGCACCCTGCTGTTCCACCTTATCACCAAAAAGAAGGTCCCGGCATTCCTCGGCTCCTCCTTTGCGTATCTGGGCGGCTTTTCCATCGTGGCTCCCATGCTGGCTGATGCCGACGGCAACCTGACCATTGCCAACACCAAGATGCTGCCCTATGCCTGCGCTGCCATTGCATTCTCGGGTTTGGTCTATCTGGTGGCCAGCCTGCTGATCTCCACCTTTGGCATCCGCCGCATCATGAAGTTCTTCCCGCCGGTGGTCACCGGCCCCATCATCATCTCCATCGGCCTGATCCTTGCACCCTCTGCCGTCACCAACTGCCAGTCCAACTGGCTGCTGGCTTTCGTGGCACTGGGCACTGTCATCGTGTGCAACATCTGGGGCAAGGGCATGGTCAAGATCCTGCCCATCCTCATCGGCGTGCTGGTCTCCTACGCTGTGGCTCTGGTCACCGGCGCAGTGGACTTCCAGAAGATCTCCGAAGCCGCTTGGCTGGGCATCCCCCTGCACAAGGAGGCTATGGGTCTGTTCGCCATTGACGGCAGCCCGGAGTTCATCAGTGCGCTGTTCACCATCATCCCCATTGCACTGGCTACCATGATGGAACACGTTGGCGATATTGCCGCCATCAGCGCCACCGTCGGCCACAACTATATCAATGACCCCGGCCTGAACCGCACCCTGATGGGCGATGGTCTGGCCACTACCATGGCTGGTCTGCTGGGCGGCCCCGCCAACACCACCTACGGCGAGAACACCGGCGTGCTGGCACTGAGCAAGATCTACGACCCGCTGGTCATCCGCATTGCAGCTGTGCTGGCCATCATCCTGAGCTTCAGCCCCAAGTTTGAGGCCGTCATCAACACCATTCCCACCGGCATCATCGGCGGTATCAGCTTTGTGCTGTACGGCATGATCTCTGCCATCGGCGTGCGCAACGTGGTGGAGAACCGCGTGGACTTCACCAACAGCCGTAACCTGATCGTTGCCGCCGTCATTCTGGTGTGTGCACTGGGCTTCAACTCTGTAGGCGGCGTTGGCTTTACCGTTGGCAGCGTCACCATCAACCTGTCCGGTCTGGCTGTGGCTGCGATTGCAGGCATCCTGCTCAATGCCATCCTGCCCGGTAACGACTACGAGTTTGACGCTACCGCCGGCTCCGATGCTGCTACAAGCGGCAACCTGCAGGTCTGATTCCGGTAATGCGTCCAGTTTTCCGCAAGGGAATTTGGGCATCCTGCCAGATTTCAATAAATAGGAATAATTCTTAAAAATATACTTGACTAGCTAGGAATTATTCGCTATAATAGAGCCATGGAAAGGGAAGTACACAAAGCACAAAACTCCTTTCCATGGCTCTTTCTATACCCGGCAGCGCGGCTGCCCCGCATAGAAGCAACAGGCGGGTGGTTTCCGTCCTGTGTTATTTTTAACAGATCGAATGGAGGTAAATTCTTATGAAGAAATACGTTTGCACCGTTTGTGGTTATATCGCTGAGGGTGAGATCCCCGCTCAGTGCCCCGTTTGCAAGGCTCCCGCTTCCGCTTTTGTGGAGAAGACCGGCAACACCTATGTTACCGAGCACGTTGTTGGCATCGGCAAGGCAGAGGGCGTGCCGCAGGAGATCGTTGATGGTCTGCGCGCTAACTTCGAGGGCGAGTGCAGCGAGGTCGGTATGTATCTGGCTATGGCTCGCGTGGCAGAGCGTGAGGGCTACCCCGAGATCGCCGAGGCCTACAAGCGCTATGCTTACGAGGAAGCTGACCACGCATCCCGCTTTGCAGAGCTGCTGGGCGAGGTCGTGACCGACAGCACCAAGAAGAACCTGATGATGCGTGCCGAGGCCGAGTGCGGTGCCTGCGCCGGCAAGATGGATCTGGCCAAGAAGGCTAAGGCGCTGAATCTGGATGCCATCCACGACACCGTCCACGAGATGGCAAAGGATGAAGCCCGTCACGGCCGCGGCTTCGAGGGCCTGCTGAAGCGCTACTTCAACACCGAAGTCTGATAAGGGTTCCCCGGTTATCTATGCTGCCCGCTGCAAGGACATTTTGCCATGCAGCGGGCTTTTTTGACGTTTCAGGCTTAAAAAGCGGCGCAGAAACTCCGCAGATTTCCCCCTACATAACGCAATAAATTAAGCTGTTTACAGAATAAATGTTCAAATCTGTTCTTGCCTGTTTTTAATGGTCGAGAACAGATTTTTTTATTTGGTGGGCAAACTGTGGGCAAAACTCGCTGATTTGTTCAGTTCTGACCTCTTTTTTTGCTTTTGCCCACATAAAGTCCGAAAGTTGGCTTGTGGCCTAGAAAAATCGGCTATAAATATAATTCTCGATGTGGGCAGACCATTTGACTATTATCTGTAAAGATGCCATTTCCGGTAACGCCCTCCCGCTTGCAAATATAAAATAATTTTTCCTCTGAAGATACGCAAGGCGAACGTGGAGCGCATTCAAAATCGTCCTACTTACAAAAAAGGCAGCTGCGCAGAAATCCACGCAGCTGCCTTTTGCATTTTCGCCTTACTGGATGCCGGTGACAGGGTAGTCCTGTGCTTCCACGGCCTTCTTCAGCACCTCATCGTCTACTTCGGCGTTCAGGGTAACGATAGCAGTACCGGCTTCGTGGCTGACAACAGCCTTGTCCACCTGCGGCAGAGCCTCCAGCGCTTTCTTGACGCGGGCTTCACAGTGGGGGCACATCATGCCTTCTACGGTCAGGGTCTTTTTCATAGCGGTCTCCTCCTTTTGATTAGATGCAGTTGTATCTTCCTCCGCTGCGGGCTGCACAAGGGCAGCGGGCAGGGCAGGGACGTGTTTGGGCGGGTGGTCACGTTTTGCGCTGTGCAGGTCAAACAGGTTCAGCCGCAAGGCGTTGCTCACCACGCAGAAGCTGGAAAGGCTCATGGCAGCTGCGCCGAACATGGGGTTCAGCGTCAGCCCCAAGGGAATGAACACACCGGCTGCCAGCGGGATACCGATGATGTTGTAGATAAACGCCCAGAATAGGTTTTCGTGGATGTTGCGCAGGGAAGCGCGGCTCAGCCGGATGGCGGCGGGCACGTCCGAAAGCTTGGAGTTCATCAGCACTACGTCCGCAGCGTCAATGGCTACGTCCGTGCCTGCGCCGATGGCAATGCCGGTGTCGGCGCGGGTCAGGGCAGGGGCGTCGTTGATGCCGTCGCCTACCATGGCTACTTTACCGTACTTTTGCAGCTGCCGGATAACAGTCTCTTTGCCCTCCGGCAGCACCCCGGCAATCACCTCGTCCACACCGGCCTGCCGGCCAATGGCTTCGGCGGTGCGCTGGTTGTCTCCGGTCAGCATCACCACCCGGATGCCCATATTCCGCAGCTCCCGGATGGCCTGCGGGCTGTCCTCCTTGATGGTATCTGCAACCGCGATAACGCCCAGCAGACGGTGAGCGCCGCCAAAGAAGAGGGGAGTTTTACCCTGTGCAGCCAGCGCAGCAGCCTGCGTTTGCAGCGCAGCAGGGATAGCGACCTTTGCACCGATAAAGGCAGCATTGCCGCCAAAGATCTCCTTGCCCTCCAGCTTGGCGGTAAGGCCGTTGCCCGGCAGGGCGGTAAAATCGGTAACAGAGGGCAGCTCCAGCTGCTTTTCCTCCGCATAGGCCAGCACTGCCCGCGCCAGCGGGTGCTCGCTGCGGCCCTCCAGCGCGGCGGCCAGCGTGAGCAGCTCGGTCTCGGTCACGTCCGCAGCGGGCAGAAGGTCGGTGACAGTGGGCTCGCCGCAGGTGATAGTGCCGGTTTTGTCCAGCGCTACGATGCGGGTGCGCCCGGCTTCTTCCAGCGCCGCAGCGGTCTTGAACAGGATGCCGTTCTTCGCACCAAGGCCGTTGCCCACCATAATAGCCACCGGCGTTGCCAGACCCAGCGCACAGGGGCAGCTGATGACCAGCACCGATATGCCCCGCGCCAGCGCGTAGCCCACATCCCGCCCCAGCAGCAGCCAGACAAGGGTGGTGACCACCGCAATGCTGATGACCGCAGGCACGAAAAAGCCGGATACGGTATCGGCGATCTTTGCAATGGGGGCTTTGGTGGCGGCGGCATCGCTGACCATGCGGATGATCTGCGCCAGTGTGGTGTCCTCGCCCACGCGGGTGGCGCGGCACTGCAAATAGCCGGACTGGTTGGTGGTGGCGGCGCTTACCTTATCGCCCACGGCCTTGTCCACCGGGATGCTCTCGCCGGTCAGGGCGCTCTCGTTCACGGCGCTGCTGCCCTCCAGCACAATGCCGTCCACCGGGATGTTCTCGCCCGGGCGCACCACAAAGATATCTTCTTTCTGCACCTGTTCAATGGGCACGGTCACCTCGGTACCGTCCCGCAGCAGGGTGGCAGTTTTGGGGGCAAGCTTCATCAGGCTCTTGAGCGCATCGGTGGTCTTACCCTTAGAGCGTGCTTCCAGCATTTTGCCTACCGTGATAAGGGTCAGGATCATGGCGGCAGACTCAAAGTAGAACTCCATCATGTAGTGCATGACCAGTTCTTCGTTGCCGTGCAGCTGCGCATCGGTCATGGCAAACAGGGCGTAGGTGCTCCACACAAAGCTTGCCATCGAGCCCATGGCTACCAGTGTATCCATGTTGGGGGAGCGGTGCACCAGCCCTTTGAAGCCGTTGATGAAAAACTTCTGGTTGATCACCATCACGATGCCCGCCAGCAGCAGCTGCACCAGCCCCATGGCAATGTGGTTGCCGTCAAACCAGCGGGGCAGCGGCCAGCCCCACATCATGTGCCCCATGGAAAAGTACATCAGCACCAGCAAAAAGCCCAGCGAGGCGATAAGCCGCCGTTTCAGCTTGGGCGTTTCGTGGTCAGCCAGCGCGTCCAGCTCTGCGCTGGTGCTGGCGGCTGCGGCGGCCTTTTTTGGGCTTGCACCGTAACCTGCCTGCTCCACAGCGTGGATAATGGCGGCATCCTCAGCGGTGCCCTCCACGCCCATGGAGTTGGTCAGCAGGCTTACCGAACAACCGGTGACGCCCGGCACGCTCTTTACGGCCTTTTCTACCCGGGCAGAGCAGGCCGCGCAGCTCATGCCGGTAACGTTGAATTGTTCCATTGCTATTTCTCCTTGTGGTCAGTTTGCCCGGCGGGCGGTCATTTCATCAGCTTGGGCAGCAGCCGGAGCAGTTCTTCCAGCTTTTCGTCGCTGCCGGCACGCAGGTCGTCCGCCACGCAGCTGCCGATGTGCTGCGCCAGCAATTCCCGGGAAAAGCTGTTCAGCGCCGCATTGGCTGCAGCCACCTGTACCAGAATATCCACGCAGTAGGCTTCCTTTTCCAGCATCCCGCGGATGCCGCGTACCTGCCCTTCAATGCGGTTCAGGCGGTTGAGCAGGGCCTTGTATTCCTCCGGGCTGCGCTCTTTGTGGCGGCAGCAGCAGGGGACAGCAGCATCTGCCGCAGCGTCCGCCTCCGGCGCATTATCGCAGCAACAACAGTGCTTTTGGTTCTCTTCCATCTCGGAATCGCTCCCTTCATAAACCCCCATGGGGTATATTTTGCTTGCAACAGCAGTATAGCACACAATATCCGACAATTCAAGTAGGAAATGAAATATAAATGGTGCTGCAAACAAAAAATGGTTCAGAAACGCCGCAGGTGTTTCTGAACTATAAATTAAAAGATAAAATTCCGCTGCACATAAGAAAACGAGGGAAGCCCCGCAGGCTTTCCCTCGTTAAAATTCTTACTTTACTTCCAGAATGCGCGGTGCAAACAAGCTCCACATCTTGCCCCACCAGTACCAGTCGTGGGAAACGTCACCGCCCCAGATTTCCAGATGTGCGGGCATTCCCTGATCCTTCAGCAGATCGGCCAGTGCCTGCGTATCGTCCAGTGCATCGCCCTCGTAGGCACCCTGACCGGCGCAGAGGATCAGGCAGTTCTCTTCTGCCTTGGTCAATGCCAGCTTGTTGGCAATGCCGTTCTCCTGCAGGTAGGCAAGGGGAGAGCAGCGCAGCACCATGTCGTCGCTGTCGGTGCCCCAGAAGCGGGTCAGGTCGTAGATACCGCCCATGCCCACAGCACCTGCAAACAGGGTGGGACGGCGCAGGCGGCAGTGGACGGCGTGGTAAGCGCCCAAGTCCACACCGGCAGTCCAGATCCGGGTGCCCTTTTTGGCGTTGTTCAGGGTCAGAATGCGGGGAGCCAGCTCAGCGGTCAGGTAGACGAAATACTTTTCCTGCAGCTCGGCGCGGCGGCGCTGGGGCAGATCGCCATTCAAAAGACCCTCGCCGTCCACGGCATCCGCGCAGAACAGCTGCACCTTGCCCTCGTTCAGCAGCTGGGCAATGGCATCGGGCATCCCGTTGTTCTCCCAGTCGTAAAAACGGCCGCCGCGGGCGGGCAGTGCCAGCACCGGCACACCGGCATGGCCGTACACCTTAAACTCCATCTCACGGCCAAGAACCGTGCTCCACTCTTTGTAATAGGTACCCTGGATCATAAATCAAGCACTCCTTATTTTATCATTCACCGGCCCGGGCACAGTCGTTGCGCACCGGTGCTGGATTTGGAAGCTATAATCAGATAAACTGGTTGCGCTGCGGGTTGTAATCGTAGCCCACAGCGTGCAGCTTTGCGCACAGACCGGCCTTGTCGGCCTCCAGATCCTCGCACAGCGCATCGAGATCTTTATACTGATCCCGCAGTTTCAGGTTCACCACGCTCAGCAGCATGATGGGATCAACAGGCAAAGACATTTTATTCCACTCCTTGCGGCAAATAAAAAAGCCGGCCACTCGACAAAGTGACCGGCCACATACACCAAATTAGACAGCGCGGGTAACTTTGCCAGCGCGCAGGCAACGGGAGCATGCGTAGACATACTTGGGAGAGCCCTCCACGACCGCCTTGACACGACGGACATTCGGCTTCCAGGTACGGTTGGAACGGCGATGAGAGTGAGAGACCTTGATACCGAAGGTAACACCCTTGCCGCAGCATTCACACTTAGCCATGGTACTTGCACCTCCTACAGTGAAGTATGGAATCAAAATAATCAGCTTGACTATTTTACCAGAGATGCAGAGAAAAAGCAAGCCTTTTTTTAAATTTCCTGCAGCTTTTTGTATTCCCGGCGCAGTGGGGCTTGTGCAGGGCGCAAAAAAATAGTATTATAAAGGGAGAAATTCATTTTGACAGGAGATTTACATGACCGCACAGGCAACCTATTATATCATCCGCGCACTGGTGGCGCTGGTGGCCATCCCGTTCCACGAAGCCGGCCATGCGCTGGCAGCATGGCTGCTGGGCGATGCCACCGCCAAACGCGAGGGGCGGCTTTCGCTGAATCCCTTTGCCCACTTTGACCTGCTGGGCACCTTATGCATGGTGTTTGCGGGCGTGGGCTGGGCAAAGCCTGTGTCCACCAATCCCCGCAACTTCAAAAAACCCAAGTGGGGCATGGCGCTTACGGCGCTGGCAGGCCCTGTGGCAAACCTTGTGCTGGCTTACTTTGGCATGGTGGCATGGAAGGTGATGTACTACTGGGCACCGGTCAATAATGCCACCATCTACATTGCCATGTTTTTGCGGTATCTGGTGCTGATGAACGTGAGCCTTGCGGTGTTCAACCTGATCCCCGTGCCGCCGCTGGACGGCAGCCGCATTTTGCTGGTGGTGCTGCCGCAGCGCATCTATTTTGGCCTGATGCGGTACGAAAAATATATCATGATCGTTATGCTGGCGGCGGTTTGGGGCGGCTTTCTGGATGTGCCGCTGTACTACCTGAACAACGCGGTGTGGTCGCTTTTGGGTGCGGGCACCGGGTATATCGATAAAATCGCCTACGCCGTTTACGCCAGCAGCCTTGGGGCGGTGATCTGAGTGGCAGAGGAATTGACCTTCCATCTGGAAGATTTTGACGGCCCGCTGGAATTATTGCTGGCGCTGGTGGCCAAGCATAAGATGGATCTGCACAACATCCCCATTTTGCAGCTCATCGACCAGTACACCCGTACCGTGGAGCAGGCCGACCCCGACCCCGAGACTGCCAGTGCCTTCATTGAGATGGCGGCGCATCTGGTGGAGATGAAAAGCTTTCTGCTGCTGCCCCGCAGCGAAGAGGGTGAGCGCATGAAACAGGAACTCACCGGTCAGCTCATCGAGTACGACCAGTGCCGCCACATGGCGGCTCTGCTGCGCGCAAAAGGGGAAGCTGCCCCGGTATTCGTGCGCCGTCCCATGGAGATGGAGTTGGACAACACCTACGCGCTGCACCACGCCCCGCAGATACTGGCCGACTACTGGCAGGCACTGGCAGGCCGCACTAAAACCCGCCGCGTGCCCACCCAGCAGCAGTTCGAGCCGCTGGTCACCGCGCCCATGGTATCGGTCACCAGCCGGGTGGTGTACATCCTGCGCCGGATGCTGGGCGGCACCGTGGCAAAAATGGAGCAGCTGTTTTCCCGCAGCCAGAGCCGCAGCACCAACGTAGCTACCTTTCTGGCGCTGCTGGAGCTGGTGCGCGGCGGACGCATCGCGCTGGATGACCGGGGAGAACTGACCATGCGCCGCACCCGCCCGGAACGCAATAAGGAGAACCCATGAACCAGAAACAAATCCTTGCCGCCGTGGAGGCAATGCTTTTTGCCTGCGGCGACCCCATAGGTGCCGATAAGCTGGCACAGGCAGTGCAGCTGCCCCAGTCCAGCGTGGATGCCGCACTGGAGACCCTGCACACCCGCTATCAGCGGGAGGACAGCGGCCTGTGTCTGCTGCATCTGAATACCCGGTGGCAGCTGACCACCAAGACCCAGTGGGCAGACTGTGTGCGCCGCGTGCTGGACAGCCGCCGCGCCGTACCGCTTGGCCCTGCGGCCATGGAGACTTTGACCGTCATCGCCTATAACCAGCCGGTGTCCCGCGCTTTTATTGAGCAGGTGCGCGGCGTAGATTCCTCCTCCAGCGTGTCCGGCCTGCTGGAAAAAGGCCTGATCGAAGAAGCCGGACGTCTGGATCTGCCGGGTCGCCCGGTCAGTTTCCGCACCACCGATACATTTTTGCGTGTGTTCGGTCTGTCCAGTCTGGCAGACCTGCCGCCGGTGCACAGCGACGCACCGGCAGATGATCCGACCGAAAGTGAGGGCTGACCCATGGGCATGGTTCTTTCCGCAGTGGGCGCTTGTCTGCTGTTCATCCTCAAGGTGGTGGGCATCCTGCTGCTGATCATTTTGGTGCTGGCGGCGCTGTTGCTGCTGTGCCCCTTCTGTGCGGATGTCTGCTGGCAAAACGATACGCTTACCGTAAAAGCCGGGGCACTGAGCATTACCTTCCCGGTGTTCCAATACCCAAAGCCCGAACCTTCCGCCCAGCCGGAAGAACCAAAGGGCTTTACCGGCAGGCTGAAAGCAAAATTCCGCGCATGGCGTGCAGAGCGCAAGCACAAAAAGGCTGAAAAAAAGGCTGCGCAGCCCGCAAAGCCTAAAGCCGAAAAGCCGCCCCGCCAAAAGGCAAAGCTCACGCTGGATGTGATCTGCACCATGCTGCGGGGTGTGGGCACGCTGCTGCGGGCAGTGTTTGGCACCATCCGTTTTACAAAGATCTCGGTCTGCCTTGGCGTGCGCGGGGACGACCCCGCCGCAGCTGCCCGCAATTACGGCAAGCTGCAGGCGTGGCTTTACCCGACCCTTGGCGTGCTGGACCACTTTTTCTTTCTGGAATTTGACCAGCTGCGTGTCCTGCCGGACTTCGGCAGCGCCCAGCCCACTGTGCAGGATAGAGTGTCCTTCCGGGTCAGTGCGCAGGCGCTGTTCATCGTCATTGCTGCTGTGCGGGTGCTGTACGAGTTCTGGCGTAAAAAAGTATTGGACATCTTTATATAAAGTGTGGTACACTAAATCTATATCAGAATGCTTTCCGGCGGGCTGTTGCCTGCACGGATGAATAAAGGAGAGTTGTTTTATGGCAGAGCATCCTATTCAGGGTCTGATGAACGTTACAATGGAAAAGATCCACCAGATGGTGGACTCCAACACCATTATCGGCAAGCCCATCACCACCGAGGACGGCATCACCATTCTGCCGGTGTCCAAGGTGAGCTTTGGTTTCGCTTCCGGCGGCACCGATTTTAACGGAAAGAACGCTGCCAACAAGGATCTGTTCGGCGGCGGCTCTGGTGCCGGTGTCAACATCCAGCCGGTGGCATTTCTGGTCATCAAGGATGGCTGTGTGCGCACCATCCAGCTGTCGGATAGCTCCAACAGCATCGACCGCGCCCTGACCATGCTGCCCGAGCTGGTGGAAAAGCTCACCACGCTGGTCAAAAAGGACGGCAAGACCCCCGCAGAGGAGACCAAGGCAGAGTAACCCTTTATACAAATCAAGCCGCAGCCGCAGACCCTTTGGCCTGCGGTTTATATAACCGCGCACCGTGCCCCGCAAAAGCAGGGGAGCGGTGCGCGTTTTGAGCGCCGTGAGGCGCACAAGGAGTAATATTATGGCAGAAGAACGTATTCAGAAGATCATGGCCGAGCAGGGTCTGTGCTCCCGCCGCGCCGCCGAGCAGATCATTGCCGAGGGCCGCGTCAAGGTGAACGGCCACCCGGTAAAGGTGGGCGACAAAATGGACCCCAACCGTGACGTGCTCCATGTGGATGACGAGCGCATCTACATCCAGAAAAACCAGCAGCTGTATTATCTGGCGCTGTACAAGCCCCGTGGCTATGTGACCACCGCCAGCGATGAACTGGGCCGCAAGACCGTGATGGACTTGGTCAGCGACATCCCCGCCCGTCTGTACCCGGTGGGACGATTGGATAAGGACAGCGAGGGTCTGCTGCTGATGACCAACGATGGTGCCTTTGCGCAGGCTGTTACCCATCCGTCCGGCGGCATCTCCAAGCTGTACCGCGTTACCGTGCAGCCCCGCGCCGATGAGGCCACCATCCTCAAGCTGAGCAGCGGTGTTGTGCTGGACGATGGCACCAAGACCATGCCCTGTGCCATCAATGTGGTTACCGATGAGCCCGGCCGCACCGTGATGGAAATGACCCTGAAAGAGGGCAAGAACCGCGAGATTCGCCGGATGTGCGAGAGCGTGGGTCTTGAGGTGGTGCGCCTGAAGCGCAACGCAGAAGGCGTGGTCAAGCTGGGCATGCTCAAGCCCGGCACCTACCGCGAACTGACTAAGGCCGAGGTGAACGGTCTGCGCGCCGCAGCGGTCAAGGGTCGTGCACAGACCCGCTCTGCTGTCCAGCAGTCTAAGGCTGCCGAGCGCCGTCCCCGCGGCCCTGTGGGCAAAAACGCACCCCGGAAGCAGAAGTAAGGAGTTATCGGATCATGGAACGAGAAACTCTGAAATCCCGTCTTGGCTTTATTCTGCTTTCCGCAGGCTGCGCCATCGGCATCGGCAATGTGTGGAAGTTCCCGTATATCGCCGGTCAGGGCGGCGGCGGTGCTTTTGTACTGTTCTACCTGATCTTTCTGGTCATTCTGGGTCTGCCCATCATGACCATGGAGTTTGCCGTGGGACGCGCCTCCCGCAAAAGCCCGGTGCGGGCGTATCAGGCGCTGGAAAAGCCGGGGCAGAAGTGGCACATCCACGGCTACTTTACCCTCATCGGCTGCTATTTGCTGATGATGTTCTACACCACCGTAGCGGGCTGGATGCTGCACTATTTCTACATGACTGCCGCCGGCAAGCTGGCAGGGCTCAACGCAGAGCAGGTAGCTGGTAAGTTTACCGAAATGCTGGCCAGCCCCGCCACCATGACCTTCTGGATGGTATTCGTGGTGGTGGTAGGTATTCTGGTGTGCGCTAAGGGGCTGCAAAGCGGTCTGGAGCGTGTGACTAAGGGCATGATGATCGCCCTGCTCCTCATTATGGTGGTGCTGGCTGTCAACAGCCTGTTCATGCCCGGGGCAAAGGAAGGGCTTTCTTTCTTCCTTGTGCCGGACTTTGACCGGATGCAGGAAGTGGGCGTGGTCAACACGCTGGTCTCCGCTATGAATCAGGCATTCTTCACCCTCAGCCTTGGCATCGGTGCCATGTCCATCTTCGGCAGCTATATTGGCAAGGAACACTCTCTGCTGGGCGAGTCTGTCCGTATCGTGGTGCTGGATACCTTCGTAGCTATCACCGCTGGTCTGATCATTTTCCCGGCCTGCTTTACCTACCATGTGGACCAGACCAGCGGTCCCAGCCTGATCTTTATCACCCTGCCCAACATCTTTGCTAATATGTCCATGGGTCGGCTGTGGGGCAGCCTGTTCTTTTTGTTCATGGCCTTTGCAGCCATGTCCACCGTGCTGGCAGTGTTCGAAAATATCATCTGCTGCGGTATGGAACTGACCGGTTGCAGTCGCAAAAAGTCCAGTCTGGTGAACCTTGTGCTCATCATCCTGCTGTCCATGCCCTGTGTGCTGGGCTATAACCTGTGGGCATGGGATGGCTTTGCGGTGTTCGGCGGCGCTGTGCTGGATGTGGAGGATTTTCTGGTCAGCAACCTGTTCCTGCCGCTGGGCAGCTTGGTATATCTGCTGTTCTGTGTCACCCGCTACGGCTGGGGCTGGCAGAACTACAAAAAAGAGGTCAACACCGGCGAGGGTCTCAAGGTGCAGGACTGGATGCGCGGCTACCTGACCTATGTGCTGCCGCTCATCGTGGTGTTCATCTTTGCGTTTGGACTCTACGACAAATTCCTAGCATAAGACGTCTGCTCTGTCTTTGATTGACGAACGGGCGGAACAAGTGTAATATAAAAAGCATATAGGGTGCTTCTCCCGGCGGGGGACACTGCTATATGCTTTTTTGTATTCAGAAGGAGGAAATACCCCCATGCACATTCTGGTCTGTGACGATGATGCGGTCTTTGCTGCGCAGATGGACGAGTATATCTCGGAATGGTTCCGCGCCCGAGAAATTCAGGTGCAGAGCACGGTCTGCACCAGCGGCGAGCAGCTGCTGGCTACCCCAGAGCTGGAACGCTACCAGCTGGCGTTTCTGGACGTAGATCTGAAAACCACCGACGGCATTGCGCTGGGGCGCAGGCTGCGGCAGGTCGCGCCGGATATCGTGCTGGTGTACATCTCGGCGTATCTGGAATTTGCCCCGCAGGGCTACACGGTCAATGCCTACCGCTATCTGCTCAAGCGGGATATTGCCGCTCAGCTGCCCAGCTGTCTGGAGGATATCTTTGCCGGCATGACCGACCCTAAAAAAACGTTGGAGGTGCGCCACAACCGTACCACCAGCGAGATACCTCTCGACCAGATCTATTATCTGGAAAGTGATCTGCGGCAGATCAACGTCTACGGCGATATCCCGCACCAGCCCATCTGCACCTTTTACGGCAAAATCGCAGATCTGCCCGCCATGCTGTACGAAAACGGTTTTTTGCAGGTAGGGCGCAGCGATGTGGTCAATCTGCAATATGTGCGCTCCATCCGCAACTATAAGGTGGAGCTGCGCAGCGGGGTAGAACTGAGCGTCAGCCGACAGTACTATACAGCCATTCGCAGCGCATGGCTGGAATGGAAGGGGCAGTTCGGCAATGAATGAAGAATTCTGGCGCTGGTATATGTACGGCCACTGGGTCTGCCTGACCCAATGGCTCGGCTTTATCATGGTGGAATATGCTTACCTTGGCAAGGGCAAGGTAAAGCACCCTCTGGTGTGGTCCGGTGTTATAACCATGCTTACGATGACCCTTTCGGTCGTGCACAACTATGGCTTTTTTACGCCGATGGCAGTGGCTCTCACACTTCTTTTTCTGTTCATCACCGTCATGCTGTTTGGCGGCACACCGGGTCAGAAGTTTACCGCCTGCCTGATCAACGGTACCATGTGCCTGTTGGTCGAAAACAGTATGCGGTATGTCATATCGTGGATCCTGAAGTGTGAACTGCAGCAGGTCATCCAACGCGCAGACTGTCTGATCATCATAGCGGTGGCAAATATGGTGGTGGGCGCAGCTGTGGCCTTTTTGGTAGGCAAGTGGCGCAGGCGCAATGCGCTGGAGCCCTTGCAGGCGCTGACCATGAGCTTTTTTCCGGGTGTGGTCGTGGTGCTGAACATCCTGCTCATGCTCACAGATAACAACAAAAGGGCCACCATGGCCACAATGGGGATGACAGTGGGGCTTACGGTGGCCGTCATGGTGCATCTGTGCATCGTGGCGATGTTCAATGATCAGGTCATGCAGCGGCGCAGCCTGTATTTTCAGGCCGAGCTGGAGCAGCAGCGGGCCTCGGCTCTGCTGGATTCCTACACCGCCCAGCGCCGTCTGACCCATGAGTTCACCAACCACATCAGTGCGCTGCGTGCCTTGCTGGAACAGGGAGATGTGGCTGGTGCACAGAACTATATTGCCGGTGTAGATAAGGCTGTGGCGGCCAGCACCACCATTATGGATACCCACAACCCGCTGCTGGATTCCATCCTGACCCGCAAATACGAGGAAGCCGCCCGGCAGGGCGTAAGCGTGTATTTTGACCTTTGTGATTTGCGGAATTTCCCCTTAAGCGGGGTGGATATGGTCACCGTGCTGGCAAATCTGCTGGATAACGCCATCTGTGCCGCAGCGCAGGCGTACCCACCGGAGGTGTATGTGCGGGTGCGCAAAACGGAGGAAGAATACCTTCTTTCGGTGCGCAACCGGGTGCAGCGGGACGTGGAGCTGCCGCCGGACGGGCAGCTGCCCCGCACCACCCGCAAAGAGCCCGGCCACGGCATGGGGCTTTCCAACGTGCGGGATGTTCTGCTGCGTCACGGTGCGGAGTATACCCTGAGCTGCCGGGACAATTGGTTCCGCTTTACCTGTGCGGTGCCCACCGACAATTCATGACATCTGCACCGTCAGAATATGACAGTTTTTGTGCAACACAAGCGTAACTCTGCTATACTAAAGCCAGTAAAGGAAGCCTTCCGTGCGGACATTGTCACGTTGCGGTGGGAGGGAAATACCCTTCTTTTTAAGAGCTTTGTTGCTGGATGGAAAAACAGTCTGCGGTGCGTGTAAGCGGGCTGTCTACCTTTGCTTTTTGGGTTGCGCATAGATGCGCAGACCTCTGCTGACGGGACTTTCTGCGGCGGGCCTTTTGGGGGTTGCAGTCGATAAAGTTACTCGATGCGTCGCAATTCCGGCTCTGCTTGCTGTATGGGAATGGCGTAGGCAGGTCGGGGTATCGTGCGCTGCAAAGAGTTCCGTCAGCTCTCTTTTGTGCAAAAAAGGACTGCTGTACATGGGTTTTGCCCAGTATAGCAGTCCTTTTTGTATACTCGACCCTCTCAGTCATCGCAGCGCTCTGCCGATTTCCTCAAAGAAAAACTTTGACTCTATAAGCCAACGGATGAAAAAGCTTTCGATGATGGGATGCTTTTTTGGCGCGGCAGCTGCCGTTTTCCTTTGCGTCCCTCCTGTGAAAAAGCAGCTCAGCCAAGCCCGCAGGCTTGGCTGAGCTGCAAAATTAAAATGCAATTCCTTGAACTATGCGCAGAGCGAAGCGGAGCGCATTTGAAATCGTTTTGCTTCGGGCAAAAATGCAGTTACTCCGGCTTTACCTGCAGCTCCTGCTCGCAGTAGATGCAGCGGTACTTGCCGTTGGAACTCAGCTCAAAGATCTGGTCGCACTCCTCTTCAATGCTGGAGATGCAGCGGGGGTTCTTGCACCGCACGATGTTCACCAGACGCTTGGGCGGCTTGGGCTGCTCCTTGCGGACAGCCTTGCCGTTTTCAATAATGGTCACGCTGATGTTCGGGTCCAGATAAGCCAGCACATCCAGGTTCAGCCACGAAGCGTCGCCCTCCACCTTGATGATATCCTTGCGGCCGCTGGCCGTTTTTTTGCTGCGTGCGTTCTGGATCAGCGCCACACTGGCAGTGCGGTTGCCCGCAATGCCCAGCAGATCCATCAGACCAACGGCAGTACCTGCCTTGATGTGGTCGATGACAATACCGTTCTGAATCTCGTCAATATTCAACATATCAGTTCTCCTCCTTCGGTGCTTTGGGGTCTGCAAGCCCCAGCAGGGTCATGATCAGTGCCATGCGGACGTAAACGCCGTTCTGCACCTGTTCAAAATAAGCGGCGCGGGGGTCGTCGTCCACGTCCAGCGCGATCTCGTTCACGCGGGGCAGTGGATGCAGCACTGCCATGGTGGGCTTGGCCTGCGCCATCTTTTCGCGGGTCAGCACATAGCTGTTCTTCAGGCGGATGTAGTCCTCCTCGTTGAAGAAGCGCTCCTTCTGCACGCGGGTCATATACAGGATATCCAGTCCTGGCATGGATTCCTCCAGACTGCGGGTCTCCTTGTAGGGGATGCCGTTGGCCTCCAGCACGTCGTTGATGATATAATCCGGCACCCGCAGTTCCTCCGGGCTGATCAGCACAAAGCGGACGTTCTTGCAGCGCGCCATGGTCTTGAGCAGGGAGTGGACGGTGCGGCCGAACTTCAGATCACCGCACAGACCAATGGTCAGATCATCCAGCCTGCCCATGCGGCGGCGGATGGTCATCAGGTCGGTCAGGGTCTGGGTAGGGTGCTGGTGGCCGCCATCACCGGCGTTGATCACCGGAATGCGGGAGTAGCGGGAGGCACGCAGCGGTGCGCCCTCCTTGGGGTGGCGCATAGCAACGATATCGGCATAGCAGGACACTACCCGGATGGTGTCGGCTACGCTCTCGCCCTTGGTGGCGCTGGACACGTTCTCGCTGGGAAAGCCCAGTACATGGCCGCCTAAGTTCAGCATGGCTGCTTCAAAGGACAGCCGGGTGCGGGTGGAGGGCTCGTAGAACAAGGTAGCCAGCTTTTTGTGGTTGGCCACCTCCTGATAGGCGGCGGGGTCGGCGCAGATACGGTCGGCAAGATCAAGCAACTGTGTGATCTCCTGCTGGGTAAGATCCAAAGGATCGATCAGATGACGCATAGATAGGATACCTCCGTTTAAAGCAGTTTGCGTAAAATGGAAAAATCAAAAAAGTTCGTGTAGTAGCTCAGCGAGCGCATCACCGGCTTACACAAACGATTGAAACATACTTCGTCCAGCAGCAGCATGGCCTCGCCCGGGGCAAGCCGCATGGCTGCGCGGATGGAATCATCGCCGCAGCTGGCCTTCAGGTGCGCCACGTTGGAAGAGATCTGCTGGTGGCACTCCTGCTCCAAGATCTCAAAGATGTCGCCGGTCAGGTCGATGCGGGTGTAGTCCCGGTTGCCGAACAGGCTGCGGGGCAGGTAGTCGATGGAATAGATCACCGGGGTCGTATCGGCAAGGATACGCTTTTTGATGCAGATCACCTCGTCACCGACTTCCAGCGCCAGCGCGTGCGCCATCTCCTCGCCTGCACGAAGAAGCATCACCTGAATGCCGTCGGCATGGGGGTAGCTGCCAAAGCTGCGGATCAAAGGGTAGTACTCCAGCTTCTGGTCCAAGCGGCTGCGCAGCCCCAGTACAGCGCGGTTCACCACCGTGCCAATGCCGCGCACCCGTTCCACATAACCGGCGCGCTCCATCTCACTCAGCGCGTCACGGATCACGGTGCGGCTCACCCCCAGCTCGGTGGCAAGGTCTACCTCGGCGGGCAGACGGTCGGCTTGGGCATAGCGCCCGTTGGACAGCTCCTCCAGCAGGCTTGCAACAACGCGGTCGCTGATCACAGCGCCGCCCAAGCGGCTGGACGATGCCAGTGCGGGATCTTTCATGGATGGTTCCTCCGTTTCCGGGCGGCAAGCCGCCCCGAACTTCATACAAACGGGCAGGGAGGATTCCTCCACAGCCCCTTCTCTCCTATTATAGCATAATTTGACATTTAGAAAAGCGTCATTTATACTGGAATCTGCTGAAAAGTACGATTTTATTTTGGAGGGCATAGTACAGATGGACTATTTTCTGCAAAAAGTATGCGGCAAGCCCGCCCGGCAGGCTGTTACCCTGCGGCGCTGCACCCCCGCCGAGGCATCGGCGGTGTTCGCGCTGCAAAACGAAGTGCGCGCCGCCATGCCGCACCCGGAGCAGTTTGTGCCGGATACGCTGGAAAACATCACCGGCTATCTGCGCACCGGGATATGTATCGGCGCATGGCAGCAACGGCGGCTGGGTGCGTACCTCATCCTGCGCCTGTGCGGGCAGAGCGATGAAAACTACGCCGCCTTTCTGGGTGTGCCGCAAAGCCAGTGGCAGCACTGGGCGAACGCAGACAGCGCGGTAGTGCACCCGGACTGGCGGGGCAACGGCCTGCAGCGCGCCATGCTGGAAGCAGCCCTGCCGCTGCTGCCGCCGCAGATCACCCATCTGGGCGCTACCATCAGCCCGGATAACAGCTACAGCCTGCGCAACGCACAGGCCGGCGGCTTCGTCATCCGCTGCCGCCGGGAGATGTACGGCGGCTACGACCGCTATCTGCTGGAAAAGCAGTTGTAACTCCATGCAGTTTTGGTGTACAACCTTTTCGAAATATGTTATACTATACGGTATGAATAACAGCGAAGGAAACAGGTGAAACCATGGCAGCATCTCTCGGGCAGGAATTCTGCACCCTGCGTGATACTTACATTGAAAAGCAATTCGGCCGCCTGAACGATATGCAGCGGCAGGCTGTGTTTACCACAGACGGCCCGCTGCTCATCCTTGCCGGTGCCGGCAGCGGCAAGACCACCGTGCTGGTCAACCGCATTGCAAACCTCATCCGGTTCGGTTCGGCGCACGGCTCCAAAGAAACGCCCCGCCCGGTGACCGAGGAGGACGTCAAAGCCCTGCGCACCGCCATCATGACCGGTACGGATGCCCCCAGCTGGCTGGACGGGATGCTGCGCCGCAACGCGGTGCGCAGCTGGAACGTGATGGCCATTACCTTTACCAACAAGGCAGCAGGGGAGCTGAAAGAGCGCCTGCGCCGGATGCTGGGCGGCGAGGAAGGGGACGAGGTGTTCGCCTCCACCTTCCACTCGGCCTGTGTGCGCATCCTGCGCCGCTGGGCGGAGGAAATCGGCTACCCCCGCAGCTTTACCATCTACGACACCGACGATGCCCAGCGCGTGATGAAAACGGTGTATAAAGAACTGAGCATCGATGATAAATTCCTGCCCATCAAGGCCGCCATCAACCAGATGAGCCGCTGGAAGGATCAGCTGGTCAGCCCGGAACAGGCGCTTGCAGACCACGCCAGAGACGTGAAGAGCACCCAGACCGCCCGCATCTACGCAGCTTACGAGAAAAAGCTGAAGGAGGCCGGTGCGTTCGATTTTGACGATCTGATTTATCAGACCGTGCAGCTGCTGGCCGACCACCCGGACGTGCGGGAGTTCTACCAGAACAAGTACCGCTACCTGCTGGTGGACGAGTATCAGGACACCAGTGTGGCGCAGTTCCGTCTGGTCAGTCTGCTCACCGGACCGGAGCGCAACATCTGCGTGGTAGGCGATGACGACCAGAGCATCTACCGTTTCCGCGGCGCTACCATTGAAAATATCCTCAACTTTGAAAAACTCTACCCCGGCACCAAGACCATCCGTCTGGAGCAGAACTACCGCTCCACCTCCAACATCCTCAACGCAGCCAACTGTGTCATCCAGCACAACACCGAGCGCAAGGGCAAGACCTTGTGGACGGATAATGGCGAGGGTGATAAGGTGCAGGTGTACACCGCCGAGAACGAGCAGGATGAAGCCAGCCATATCGCGGACGTCATTGGTCAGCACCTGAAAGCGGGCGGGCATCTGGCAGACCACGCCATCCTCTACCGCATGAACGCCCAGTCGGCTCCCATCGAAAGCTACTTCACCCGCGCGGGCATCCCGCATAAGATCGTGGGCGGGCAGCGCTTCAACGACCGCAAGGAGGTCAAGGACATCCACTCCTATATGTCCATCGTGGCCAATCCCCGGGACGATGTGCGGCTGCGCCGCATCATCAACGAGCCCGCCCGCAAGATCGGTGCCACCACCGTTGACGTCATTGCAGACCTTGCCGGGCAGCAGGGGGTCAGTATGCTGGATGTTATCAGCCATGCCGACCAGTACGCCAAGCTCTCCCGCGCGGTCATGCCGCTGCTCAAGTTCTGGCAGATCTACCAGCGCCTGCAGGATTCCCTTGCCACCCGCACGCTGGATGAGTTCGCCTCGGATGTCATTGAGCTGACCGGCTACAAGGCCATGCTGGAAGCAGACGCCGCCAAGGGGCACGAGGATGCCGCCGACCGGCTGCAGAACCTTGGCCAGCTGGTCAACAACGTCAAAAACTACTGCGACCAGCACGGCGAGGAAGCCACACTGGAAGGCTATCTGGAGGATATCGCCCTCATCAGTGATATCGACAGCTACAACGAAAGCAGCGATCAGGTGGTGCTGATGACTATCCACTCTGCCAAGGGTCTGGAGTTCCCTTATGTGTTCCTCATCGGCATGGAGGAGGGCGTTTTCCCCAGCGAGATGAGCAAGTACTCCGAAGCAGATCTGGAAGAGGAGCGCCGTCTGGCTTACGTCGGTATCACCCGCGCCAAAAAGGAGCTGTACATCTCCAACAGCGTCACTAGGATGCTGTATGGCCGTACCCAGCGCAACGAGCCCAGCCGCTTTCTGCGGGAGATCGAGCCGGAATATATCGAAGAAACCCGCAGCCCGGTGCTGGAACAGCGTTCCCGCATGGGCGGTTGGGGCAGTAGTTACAGCGATACCGTGCCCGGCGGGGCATCCGGCTACTCCGGCCCCTCCGGTTACAGCCGCAGCAGCTACGGCGGCGGTTATGGCTCGGGTTACAGCTCGGGCAACCGCAGCGGCTACCTGAACCGGGAATATAACGCCGGTGAAAGCCGTGGCTTTGGCTCCTCTTACGGCGGAAGAAGTACCGTTTCCTCCGGTTTTGGCAGTCACTATGGCAACAGCTCCGCTCAGCCGACTACCAGAAGCGGCGGATTTGGTTCTGGATATTCCAGCGGAAATGCGACGAAAAATGCTGTAAAGCAAACATCCTTTACAGCAAATTCTGCCGTAAAACCGGCAGCTTCTGGCGCAAAGCACTATGAACCGGGCGATATCGTGGAGCACAAAGTGTTCGGCCGCGGCACAGTGCTGAAGGTAAAGCCCGCTGCCGGGGATCAGATCGTGGAGATCAACTTTGAAAAAGTGGGCATCAAGAAAACGATGGCCAATTTTGCGCCCCTGACCAAGATTACGGAGGAAGAATGACCCTATGATGACTGTTCGTTTGATCGCCCACACCCCGGAACCGGAAAAGGTGGTGGCGGCTGCCGCAAAGCTCTGTTACTCCGACGCTCATATCACCGACCTTCTGGACGGGTTGGACGAGGAAAAAACTGCAAAATTCCTGACCATGCTCAGTGACCTTGGTCACGCAAGCCCCATCGAGCACGCCAGCTTCACCTTTGGCATCGAGGGGGTCAGCCGCACCCTGCTTGCCCAGATCACCCGGCACCGCATCGCGTCCTTCAGCGTACAGAGCCAGCGCTATGTGCGTCTGGATGATTTCCGCTATGTGACGCCCCCGGAGATCGAAGCCATCCCGGAAGCAAAAGCCGCTTTCCTTGCCAGCATGGAAGAGGACGCCCAGCGTTATCTTGACCTCGCTCATAAGCTGGAGGAGGGGCACACCGCCCGCCTGATGGCCGATGGCGTGCCGGAAAAGCAGGCGCGCGCCAAGGCTTCTAAACAGGCCAACGAGGACGCCCGCTTTGTGCTGCCCAACGCTTGCGAGACCAAAATGGTGGTCACTATGAACGCCCGCAGCCTGATGAACTTCTTCCAGCTGCGCTGCTGCAACCGCGCCCAGTGGGAGATCCGGGAACTGGCTGAAAAGATGTTCGCGCTGGTGTACCCGGTAGCCCCTCATATCTTTGCCAAGGCCGGCCCTGCCTGCCTGTGCGGTGCCTGCCCGGAGGGCAAGATGTGCTGCGGCAAGACCGCTGAGGTGCGCGCAAAATATGCCGCTATCAAAGAAGGTGCCGCCGTATGAGCAAAGGCAAACTGATCGTGCTGGAAGGGCTGGATGGCAGCGGCAAGGCCACCCAGGCAAAGCTGCTGGCAGAGCATCTTGCCGCGCAGGGTGTACCGGTGCAGAAGATCACCTTCCCGGATTATGCCAGCGATTCCAGCGCGCTGGTCAAGATGTATCTGGCGGGGCAGTTCGGCCAGCACCCGGACGATGTAAACGCCTACGCGGCTTCCAGCTTTTACGCGGTGGACCGCTATGCCAGCTATAAAACCAGCTGGGGCAGCTTTTATGAGCAGGGCGGTGTGATCATCGCCGACCGCTACACCACCTCCAACGCGGTGCACCAGTGCTCGAAGCTTCCGCAGGAGCAGTGGGAGGAATATCTGCACTGGCTGTTTGATTACGAGTTCCGGCTGCTGGGTCTGCCTGCACCGGACAGGGTCATCTATTTGCAGGTAGACCCGGCGGTCAGTCAGCGGCTGATGACCCAGCGCTACCACGGCGACGAAAGCAAAAAGGACGTGCACGAAAAAGATACGGCTTATCTGGCGCGCAGCCGCGCCGCAGCCGAGTTCTGTGCCCGGCATCTTGGCTGGGACACCGTGCATTGCACCAGCGGGGACGCTATGCGCAGCATTGAAGAGATCCAGCAAGAAGTGCAGCAGCTTGCCCGGAAAACACTGGGCTGAACGATAAAATATGATAAGAGGGGGCATCCTGAACGATGTATCGTCTGATGCAGCCGTCCGACGAGGCGGCAGTGCTGGCTTTGTGGCAGAGCCAGCATCATGATACCGAAGATTTTGCAAAAATGGTACTGGAACGTTTTGCCGGTGTGCAGAACATTTATGTGGCCGATGAAAACGACACCATCGTGGCGGCTGCGCTGGCTGTGCCGGTCACCTTGCAGGGGCGCACGGGCAATTACCTGTGCCTGTGCGGCGAGGGCAGTCTGCTGCTGGCGGGTCTGCTGGATACCCTGTGCGCCCAGCAAAAGCTGCGGGGCGCAGGCTTTACGGTGGCAGTCCCGGCAGATGCAGCACAGGCCGCTCTGTTGCAGGATAAGGGCTTTGCGCAGGCTTTTGCGCTGCGCTGCCTGCCCCGCGAGGTAAGCCGCAACCTGTGGAGCCAGGCGGAATTTGACACGGTGACGGCCAAAAAGCTGTGCGAGCTGCGGGAACAGTTCTGGAAGGATACCGTGCAGCTGAGCCCGGAACGCATGGCGGTGGTGTTGCAGGAGCTGTACGCCCGGGGCGCTACCATCGTGTCCAACGAGCATGGCTACGGCATCTACTTCCGCAAGGAGGATACCCTGTATTTTGTGGAGATGATGGCCGACAGTGACCGCGCCGCCGAGATCCTGATGGAAGCCGCCCGCGAGAAGGAAGTCATTGTGGAAAAGGCGGTCATCACGGTAGGCGCTGCCCAGCCGCTGTTTCTGGGCGAGGGCACCCGGCAGGAATACGGCATGATCCGCTTTGATGCAGAGCCTTTTGACGTGAGCGAAAGTTATCTGCGTCTGATGCTGGAAAACTAAAAAAAGGAAGGTGCGTATGGCACACAACGATACACACGCAGCCCGCAAAAAGGGCGGTGCAGGCAAAATTCTGCTGGTAGTGCTTCTGCTGATCCTTCTGGCAGCGGGCGCAGCGGTGCTGTTTGCCCGCAGCGAGATCCACGGCAGCAGCAAGCCCGGCACGGCGGTCACCGTAAGCATTCAGCAGGGCAGCGGCGTAGCCACGATCGCCAACAAGCTGAAGGACGCAGGCGTCATCCGCTCTGCCTATCTGTTTCGCTGGTATGTGGGGGAAAAGGGTGCTGCCGCAAAGCTGCAATACGGCGATTTTGAGCTGACCACTGGCAGCTCCTACGATGCACTCATCAGCACCCTTTCCCAGTATGCCAAAGCAGAAACGGTGCGGGTGACCATCCCGGAGGGTACAACGGCTATTGCTATTGCCCAGAAGATGGAAGCCGCCGGGCTGTGCACCGCCGAGGAGTTTTTGAAGGAAGCCAACGAGGGCGATTTCAGCGCATATACCTTTTGGCAGTATGTCCCGGAGGATAAAGATGCTCCAAACCGCTTCATGAAGTGTGAGGGCTATCTTTTCCCTGAGACCTACGAGTTTTTGAAGGGTGATACGGTGCACAACTATGTGGCTACCTTCTACGCCCAGTTCGATGCACAATTTACCAAGGAAATGTACGCAGCGCTCAAAAAGCAGGACATGACCCTGCCGGAGCTTGTCACCCTTGCCTCCTTTGTGCAGGAGGAAGCGGGCAACAGTCAGGACTCCAATGTGGCGCAGGTGTTCCGCAACCGTCTGGCGGAGGGCTCGCCCTATCCCCGGCTGCAAAGCAACACCTCCAGCCATATCCAGAGCGACGCCGACAACAACTATCTCTGGAACTGGGTCGCACCCTACTACGGCGGCTGGGATGATATCCCGGAAAATATCCTTTCGGCCTACGACACTTACAGCTGCACCGGCCTGCCCGCTGGCCCCATCTCGAACCCCGGTCTTGCCGCCATCAAAGCGGCGCTGGAGCCGCAGCCCGATGAGGAAGCCAAGGACGCTTACTTCTTTGTGACCGACCTCAAGGGCAATTACTACTACGCCCACACGCTGGCAGAGCATAACGCAAACTGCAAAACTGCCGCAGCTGTGAACAAAAGCCTGAAAAACTGAGGAAAGGCCGCTGCACAAAAAACACTGTGCAGCGGCCCCTTTCCCGTTAAAAACTGTGATACATAAGAGAGGAACCTACAAATGTTACAGATCCCGGAACTGCTTGCCCCGGCGGGCGATGCGGAACGTCTGCGTTATGCCATCAACTACGGTGCCGATGCCGTTTACTGCGGTCTGCCGGAGTTCGGTATGCGCTCTGCCCCGGCTAATTTTACCCCGGAGCAGCTGACGGAAAGCGTCATCTATGCCCACGCCCGCGGCCGCAAGGTCTACCTGACCATGAACACCCTGCCCACCAACGAGGAAGCCGACCGCCTGCCGGAGGCCATCAAGGAAGCCGCCAAGGCCGGTGTGGATGCCTTTATCGTGGCAGACCTTGGTGTGCTGGATGCCTGCAAGACCTTTGCCCCGGACATTGACGTGCATCTTTCTACCCAGACCGGCATCACCAACTGGGCAGCCGCCCGCGCCGCCTACAAAATGGGCGCAAAGCGCGTGGTGCTGGCGCGGGAGATGACCTTGCAGGATATTGCCATCCTGCGCGATAAGACCCCGCCGGAGCTTGAAATTGAAGCCTTTGTGCACGGTGCTATGTGCATGAGCGTGTCCAGCCGGTGTCTGTTGTCCAACTACATGGCCGGACGTGACGCCAACCGTGGCCAGTGCGCCCAGCCCTGCCGCTGGAAGTATTACCTGAGCGAGGAGACCCGCCCCGGCCAGCTGTACGAGATCGGCGAAAACGAGAACGGCAGTTATATCCTTAACGCCAACGATCTGTGCACCGCACCCTTCATTGACCTGATCTGCAAGGCGGGCGTGGACAGCCTGAAGATCGAAGGCCGTGCCAAGACCTTCTACTATGTGGCCAGCGTTACCGCTGCCTACCGCAAGGCACTGGACGCCTATCTGGCCGACCCGGCAAACGATAACTTTGAACTGCCGCCGGAGGTGTACGCAGAGCTTACCCGCACCAGCCACCGGCACTATTCTCCCGGCTTCTATTTCGGCCGCGAGCAGGCCAAACAGGCCACCGACAGCGCCACCTACATCCGCGAGTGGGAGTTCGTGGGTACGGTGGACAGCTGGGAAAACGGCATCGCCCACTGCCAGCAGCGCGGCAAATGGAGCCTTGGAGATACGCTGGAGGCACTGTGCCCGGACGGCCGCAGCATCCCGCTTACCCCGGAATGGATCGAGAACGAAGCAGGGGAGCGGGTGGAAAGCACCCCGCACGCCATGGAAAAATACACCATGCCCACCCCGGAGCTGCCGCCCATGAGTCTGCTGCGCCGCAAAACGGTGTAACAGCGTGACAAAAAGGAAGGAAAACGCCGTGAAGTACAATAACACTTCTGGCCGCTACACCCTTCTGGACGAGCTGCGCGGGCTGGATTTAGTCAGTATGATGCTCTATCACGGCTGCTGGGATCTGGTCAATCTCTTCGGCATTCAGGCCGACTGGTATTATGGGCTTGCCGGGCATCTGTGGCAGCAGAGCATCTGTTGGGTGTTTATTCTGTTGTCCGGCTTTTGCGTGCAGCTGGGGCATCATACCCTATGCCGGGGCGTACAGGTGTTTGGGGCAGGGGCGCTTGTCACAGCGGTCACGCTGCTTTTTATGCCGGAGGACAGGGTCGTTTTTGGTGTGCTGACCCTGCTGGGCAGCGCTATGCTGCTGACCGGCCTTTTGGAAAAGCCGCTGCGGCGCATTCCCCCGGCGGCTGGGCTTGCCGTCTCGGCAGTGCTGTTCGCCCTTACCCGCAATGTTTCGGCAGGCTATCTGGGTTTTGGCAGCCTGCGTCTCTGGCTGCCGCAGACACTGTATGTAAACTACGTTACAGCGTACTTTGGCTTTTATCCGTGGTGGTTCTATTCTACGGATTATTTTGCCCTTCTGCCGTGGCTGTTTCTGTTCTGGGTGGGATACTTTCTCTACGGGGTTGTAGGGCGGCAGCGCATGGAGCCCTTGCGCTGCTCGGTCTGCCCGCCGCTGGGCTGGCTAGGGCGGCACTCGCTGGTGCTGTATCTGCTGCATCAGCCGGTCATCTACGGGGTGCTTCTGGCAGTGTTCCGCGTATTAGGTGGCTGAAACACACGCTTCATGCACTTTTGAGCAAGGCGGCATTGTTGCACCGTGCAAACATTGCGCGAATGCCTTGACAAGCGGGGCAGGGCTGTGGTATCCTGTTGATGGTTAGAAAATACTAACTACAAAAATGCGTCATGAAACATGGACGCATTTTTACAGAGCATGAAGTTATTCTAAACTAACTACACAGAGAAAGAGGTAGAGTTTTATGAGCAAAGTAGCAATCGTATTCTGGAGCGCCACCGGCAATACCGAGACCATGGCAAACTGCATCGCCGAGGGCGCAGGCGCCAACGGCACCATCGTGCCCTGTGGTGAGATGACCCCCGCAAAGCTGGCAGAGTTTGATGTGGTGGCCTTTGGCTGCCCGGCTATGGGTGCAGAGCAGCTGGAAGAGAGCGAGTTCGAGCCTATGTTTGCTGCACTGGAAGGCTCTCTGAACGGCAAAAAGATCGCACTGTTCGGCTCCTACGGCTGGGGCGATGGCCAGTGGATGCGCGACTGGGTACAGCGCGCACAGGATGATGGCGCACAGCTGTTCAGCGAGGAAGGTCTCATCTGCAACGAAACGCCTGATGATGACGTGCAGGCTGCCTGCCGTAAGCTGGGCGCAGATCTGGCTGCTTGGTAAGCTTTGCAAGGGGAGCATTCTCTTGACAAAAATGGTTTGCTGCGCTAAACTATAACTTGCCGTGTAACGGCATTTATATAGCGATAAAAGTTAGACAGTTCTAACATTCATTGAGGATGCAGCAGCCTTTGCACAGAGTATCGTAACAATGTAAAATTTGCGGCAGGGGAAAGCGGACGAAATATCCGGCAGCCCCTGCCGTTTTTGATAAAGGCGGTGTATATGGAAATGTCTGCGGCAATCGGTGTTACGGTTGGCTTTGCGTTTTTGCGCGGTGCAGTGCGCCGTGCTGCGCGCCGGTCTGGCCGTAAAAGAGAATAAGGAACGATCAGGAGGAACGGACCCGATGCAGCAGACCCCCAAAAACTTGGATAAAAAGCGTGCAGATGAAAAACTGCTTGTCAGCGAGATGATCGCACTCTACTGCCGCAAACAGCATGACACTCCCAAAGGCACTTTATGCCCGGAGTGCCGGCAGCTGCACGATTATGCGCTTGCGCGCATTGAAAAGTGTCCGTTTATGGAAACAAAGACCTTCTGTTCCGCCTGCAAGGTCCATTGCTATAAACCGGAAATGCGGGAGAAAATTCGTGCAGTCATGCGCTGGGCTGGCCCGCGTATGCTGCCGGTGCATCCGGTGTTGTCTATCAGGCACGTGGCAGTCACGCTCAAGTCCAAGCGGGAAGCCAAAAAGGCAAACGGATAAAATCCATGTATAAACCCTTGCTCCACAGGGCAACCTATGGACAAAGAGGTGATAAGCATGGAAAACATCGGCGTGACCTGTGATGTCTGCGCGTGCTGCCACAATGTGGACGGCTGCAAATGTGATCTGCCGCAGATCAAGGTGACGGAGCAGTGCAGCTGCACCACCCAGCAGGTGGAGACCCCGCACTACTGCCAGAGCTACGAGGAAAAGTAAGTTCCCACCAACGCAAAGCAGCCCCTGCCGGAAAGATCTTTCCGGCAGGGGCTGCTGCATTTATTGGATCAATGCTCAGCGCAGCGTTACATTGCAGGTGGCAAGGCTGCGGATCAGCGTGCCTACACTGTCTTTCATCTGGATACCGGCAAAGCCCAGCGCAAAGGCGGCCTGCACGTTTTCCAGTCTGTCATCGATAAATACGCACTCACTGGCCTTCAGCTGATACTTCTTCAGCAGAGCTTTGTAGATCTGCGGGTCGGGCTTGTTCACCTGTACCTCACAGGAGGCTACGCCGCCGTCAAACTGGGCCAGTACGCCGCGCTCGGTCAGCAATTCCAGCACATCCTGCGGGATGTTGCTCAGGTAATACACGCAATAGCCGTGGTTTTTCAGCCGCCGCACCAGTTCCAGCATCCGCAGACGCGGGCGCAGAATGTGCATCCAGTCGTCCAGCACGCCCTGCACCTCAAAGGCGCAGCCCTCGGCGCGGGCGTGCTCCAGCATACGCTGGTTGCCGTCATAGCGGGAAAGCTTGCCCGCGTCCAGCAGCTGCCACTCCTCGCTGCCAAAGGTCAAATCGTAGACCTTCTCCTCCATTTCGGCGTTGCACAGCCGGTCTACAAGGTACGCCTTGGGGTCAAAATCCACCAGCACACCGCCGATATCAAAAATAATGCTTTTATACATAACTGCTGCCTCGCTTGTATTGGATGTTTTTCTCAGATATTTTCCATAGTATACCACAACCGGGCGGGTGCTTTCCACCCCTTTGGCATAGAAAATGCCGCCCCGGCGTATGCTGTGGCAGAAAGGGGAGAGTGCCGTGACGATCCGGGAACTGTGCGAGAAAGAGGTCGTTCAGCTGGAGCAGGGGGTGTGCCTTGGCCGCGCGGATGATCTGGAACTTGACCCCGCAACGGCGCAGCTGCAAAGCCTGATCTTACTGGGCAGGCCACGATTTTTTGGTCTGCTGGGTCGGGACGAGAGTCTGACCATCCCTTGGAGGGAGATTGAGACCATTGGCACGGATGCCATTCTGGTGCATACCGCCGTGCCAAAAGCACCGGCAGCACCTCACGGCTTCTGGCAGCAGCTGCGTGCAAAGCTGGGTCTGTGAAAAATAGGGGAATATTTTGAAAAATAAAACCATAATTTTTGTAAAATCATGAATGGACATTTTCGGCAAAGTGACTATAATAAGCACGAAAGGCTTGTGCAAATAGCACAGCCACTCTGGAAATAGGGTTCGGGACGTGGAAAGGGATATCAACTATGAAAACATCCAAACCGCTGTTGACCCTGCGGATGCTCTTCCCGGCGGCAGTTTCTCTTATCGTGCTGCTGCTGGGCGAGTGGATCGCGCGTGGGTCGCTGACCGCTGATACCTTTATCAGCTTTATTTTTCCCCATTTCGGGGCATACCTGCTGGCATGGCTGCTGCTGTTTCTGGTGTGGGAACTGCTGGACTGGGTGCTGCGCATCCCGCCGCTTGCTACGCTGGGCATGGCTGTTCTGGGCTGCGCACCCTGCGCAGTAAACTTTTACACCATGCAGCTGCGGGGTGAGCCCTTTCTGCCGTGGGATCTGATGCAGGTGTCCGAAGCCGCCGGTGTGGCCTCTGCTGCCGGGCTCAAGTTGCAGACCAGCATGGTGGTCTCCATTGTGCTGGTGCTGGCGCTTACGGTGGCAAGCTTCTTTGTTTATCGCGGGCGGCTGCGTCAGCGCTGGCTGCCAAGGCTTGCGGGCACCGGTGCTTCGGCGGCGGCGCTGTGTCTGCTGATCTTCGGCGTTTACTTACAGCCCGCAGTCACGCAGGTTTTGGGCATCACGCCGGATGCGTGGATGCAGGACCGCTACTATCGTTACTACGGTGTACTTACCGGTTTTATGACCAACCTCACCAATCTGGAGATCGACAAGCCCGAGGGCTACTCGGAGCAGGCGGTGGACGATATTCTGGATAACGTAGCTGAGAGCGAGAAATTCTCCACCGGCCCCATGTATGCGGGCAGTTATGCCGCTACTACCCCCAAGGAGGAGCAGGCAAAGCAGCCTACCATTATTTATGTGATGGACGAGTCCTACTGGGATGTTTCGGAGTTAGAGCAGTACGGCATCACCTTTGATACCGATGTATCGCAGAACCTCCACGCTTTGCAGCAGACCAGCGCCTACGGCAGAGCCTACAGCCCCAGCTTTGGCGGCGGCACCTGTGATGTGGAATTTGAAGCCCTGACCGGCTACTCGGTGTCCTTCCTGCCCAGCGGCAGCAAGCCCTACCAGCAGCACGTCACAAAGCCCATGTTCGCCCTGCCCAACTACCTCAAACTCAAGGGCTATCAGACCGCTGCGGTGCACTGCTTCTGGGCAAAATACTGGAGCCGCGATAAGGCGTATCCCAACCTCGGTTTCAGTGATTTTATCAGTCTGGAAGATATGCACGGCGTGACCAAGGTGCGCAAGCACTACTGGACCAGCGGCCTTGTGACCGATGACTCTATGGCCGACCAGATCATTCAGCAGTACGAAAAGATGAGCACTTCCTCTGATAAGCCCATCTTCCTGCACGCGGTCACCATGCAGAACCATACCAATTATAATAGAGACAACTACCCAGATGACGAGCGGGTGCACGTCGTATCCCATCCGGTGGGGCTCAAGAGCAGCACCGTGGGTGCGCTGGAAGATTTCGCTACCGGCATCCGGGATGCAGACGCCATGTTGGGCAAGCTGACGGCGTATTTTTCTCAGGTGGACGAGCCGGTTATTCTGGTGTTCTGGGGCGACCACTATAACCCCATCGATTCCAACTACGATGTCTACACCACTACCGGTTATGCAAGCGGCTCCAGCACCGACCCCCGTCTGCACCAGACCACGCTGCTGATGTGGTCGAATTACAGCCAGCAGCCGGTGGACTTTGGCACCATTGCCGCTTACGATATCTCCCCGGTGATGATGGAACTGTTCGGGCTGGAGCAGCCGCTGTACTTCCAGTTTCTCAACCGGCAGCTGCGGGTCGCCAGCCGCAGCTGCACCCGCGGCACTACCATGAACTTGGACGGCACCACCACCCAGCAGCCCACGGAGTTCCAGCAGCGCTGGACAAACGAGCACTGGATGCTGCAATACGACCTGATGTTCGGCAAGGGATACGCCCTCAACCGCATGGGTGTTGCGGGCCTGAGCGGGATGAATACGGGCAAATAAGAGAAAAAGTGAGCATTTCTTTATACAAAACAGAGAAAACTACTTGCAACCGCATTCTTTTTGTGCTATTATAACAAAGCATTACACACGCATCACTATGCCCTTTTGTGCCCTTTTGGGTTGAGGGCAGTCCGCCGGTACCCGATGTACTGTGCAGATCATGGTGTGCGGAGGCAAAACAATATCTGGAGGTATTTTATTATGGCAGTCGTTTCTATGAAGCAGCTTCTCGAGGCAGGTGTGCACTTCGGTCACCAGACCCGCCGCTGGAACCCCAAGATGGCTAAGTACATCTTCACCGAGCGCAATGGTATCTATATCATTGACCTGCAGAAGACCGTGAAGAAGCTGGACGAGGCTTACAACTACGTGAAGGAAGTTGCAGCTGAGGGCGGCGACATCCTGTTCGTTGGCACCAAGAAGCAGGCTCAGGAGTCCATCCGTGACGAGGCTCTGCGCTGCGGTATGCACTATGTCAATGCTCGCTGGCTGGGCGGCATGATGACCAACTTCCGCACCATCCGTAAGCGCATCGACCGTATGGATCAGCTGGCTAAGATGAAGGAGAACGGCACCTTCGAGCTGCTGCCCAAGAAGGAAGTGGCTAAGCTGGAGCTGGAGATGGAGAAGCTGGACAAGTACCTGGGCGGCGTCAAGAACATGAAGACCCTGCCGAAGGCTATGTTCATCGTCGATCCTCACAAGGAGCGCATCGCTGTTGCCGAGGCTCGCAAGCTGAACATCCCCATCGTTGCTATCGTTGATACCAACTGCAACCCCGATGAGATCGACTACGTGATCCCCGGCAACGACGACGCTATCCGCGCTGTCAAGCTGATCGCCGGCGCTATGGCTGATGCTGTGCTGGAAGGCAAGCAGGGCAACCAGGAGGCCGCTCCCGCCGAGGACGCAGCAAACGCCTGATTTCCCATTCCGCAACCAATCAAATAACGTGTAAGGGAGAAAACAAAAATGGCTATTTCTGCAAAGGACGTTATGGAACTGCGCAAGCAGACCGACTGCGGCATGATGGAGTGCAAGAAGGCTCTGACCGAGGCTGACGGCAACTTCGAGAAGGCAATCGAGATCCTGCGCGAGCGTGGTCTGGCTACCGCCGCCAAGAAGGCAAGCCGCGTTGCTGCCGAGGGTATGGTCTACGCTGACTACTGCCCCGCCTGCAAGGTCGGTGTTGTCATCGAGGTCAACGCTGAGACTGACTTCGTTGCCAAGAACGACAAGTTCGTTGACTTCGTCAAGGAGGCCACCAAGGTCATCATGAAGCAGAACCCCGCTGATGTCGAGGCTCTGATGGCTTGCAAGACCGAGGCTGGTGAGACCGTTGACGAGGCTCTGAAGAACCTGATTCTGGTCATCAAGGAGAACATCAAGGTTCGCCGCTTCACCCGTTACGAGGGCGTCTGCTCTGCATACGTCCACGGCGGCGGCACTCACGGCATTCTGGTCAACTTCGAGACCACCAACGACATCGATGCTAAGGACGAGTTCGTTGCTTACGGCAAGGACATCGCCATGCAGGTCGCTGCTGCTAACCCCGGCTACGTCGACGAGGCTTCTGTCCCCGCCGAGGTCGTGGCTAAGGAGAAGGAGATCATGCTGGCTCAGATGGCTCAGGATCCCAAGACCGCTAACAAGCCTGAGGCTGTGAAGGAGAAGATGATCGAGGGCAAGATCAAGAAGTTCTTCAAGGAGAACTGCCTGGTCGATCAGGAGTTCGTCAAGGACGGCGACCTGACCGTTGCTCAGTACACCGCTAAGGTCGCTAAGGACCTGGGCGGCGAGATCAAGATCGTCAAGTTCGCCCGCTTTGTCAAGGGCGAGGGTCTGGAGAAGCGTGCTGACGACTTCGCATCTGAAGTTGCAAGCATGGTGAAGTAATTTAAACTTCCAAAGACAAAATAGGAGCCGCAGTACCTCTAACAGGGTGCTGCGGCTCCTTTTGATTTGCGTGAAAAGGCAAATACCGGGCAGCCCGCAGACTGCCCGGTATTGCTGTATAAATCTTCTGCTTATGCTTCGTCCAAAACCTCTTCGGGATCCTCAATGGCGTCCTCGATAGTCTCCTCAACCTCCATCGCTTCTTCAGCGTCCGGGGCGGCAAACAACTCCTGAATCTGATCCCGCAGCCAGAGCAGACGGTTATCCAAAGCCTTGTCCCGTGCCAGCAGCGGCGCAATGATCTCGGGTTTGTCAGTGATCAGGTCATCCACGCCCAGCTGCAGCAGCTTTTCGGCATCTTGCTGACGGTTGATGGTCCATGCGGAGATGGTCTTGCCGCGCAGATGGATCTGCTGCACCATACCGGCGGTGATAAAGGTGGATTCTACGCTGAAAAAGTCTGCGGCAGGCAGATCGTAGTAGGTGCCTACGCCCAGCGCCAGAATATACCCAGTGGTAATGTCCGGGTCCAGTTCCTTCACCTTGCACAGGGTCTCGTAGCTCTGGGAGGTGACCACGCAGTTTGAACCGTAGTCGTATGCGTGAATCAGCCGTACCGTTTCGGCTTCCAATGTCGGCGTAAAGGTGCTGGGCTTGATCTCGATGTTCAGTTCTGCCTTGCCCTTGCACAGCGCCAGAACCTCTTCCAGCGTGGGAATATAGGAACCCGTGAACTGCCGATGGAACCAGCGTCCGGCATCCAGCTGCTGTACCTGTGCATAGGGCAGGTCGTAGATATTGGCGCTGTAGCCGGTGCACCGGCGCAGGCTGGTGTCGTGGGTCACCACGGCCACGCCGTCGGCGGTCATCTGCACGTCCAACTCAATGCGGGGGCTGCCGTGCTCCAGCGCGGTCTCGAAGGCAACCATGGTGTTCTCCGGCGCACGGGAAGAATAGCCACGGTGATAGGTGATCACCGGGTCGGCAAGGCCCAGCACGCTTTGCAGCGGCTGCGTTTGCGGGAACAGCAGGTATACCGCCGCTACGCCGCAGGTGACCAGTGCGGCGCAGGCCATCATCCCGGCCAGTACCGTCTGTTCGCGGTGCGGGGCAGGGAATGTACCGGAAACGGTCGGCTGCGCTGCATCGGACTGCCGGGGCGCTTCGTACAGTACCTCTGTAAGGGTGCTCTGCGCCGCCGTCATGGCACAGTCCATAAGCAGGCAAAGGAACGGCAGTTCGATCAGCAGCGCCGCGCGGGAAAGCGCCAGCAGGGCAGCAGTGCTGGCAAAGCCGACACCAAGGATGACGCAATAGAACAGCGCTGCCCCGCACAGCAGCATCAGCCCGGTGCGCGCAGCTGCGGTCAGCATCCAGCGCAGTGCCAGTGCAAACAGCTGCCCGGCGCGGCTGCGCAAAATGTGCAGGCTCTCCGCAAACGCACAGCCAAAGCTTTTGCGTTCCAACAGAAACTTTGGCAGAACCACAAGTCCGTCCAGCAGCAGTGCCAGCACAAAAAGCACCGCCAGAGCAAATAGAAAACGATTGGAGGAACGCGCCTTCAGCAGCCCCCAGAGATATTCCGGCACGGCAAACTGGGTCAGATGGTTTGCAGCCAGAAAAAAGTTCGTCAGCGGGATCAGGGCAGCGCCATACAGCAGCAGTGGGAGGTTCTGCGGCAGAAACACCCGCACAAGGCTGCAAAAGGCATCCCGGAACACCGCCCACGCCCGCAGCGGCTTGCCGTGCCGTACCCGCGTCAATAGTTGCAGCATCGTGGCAACCTCGTACAGGTTCCAGAAGGCTGCCAGCACCGCCAGCACAGCAATGCACCCGATAATGGCATGGGAGGCAAAGATGCGGGAAGCCGTCTTGTTGTTGAGGTAGCGGATGGGCGCGAACCGCAGCGTCAGCGCCCAGATCAGCTGCAACGCCGGTACGAGCAGGAGGTTTGTCAGTACCTTATAAAACAACAGAAAAAGCAGAAATACCCGCCCCTTTGGCGAAAGCAGGGAACGGGCGGCATCGTGCAGAGAGCGGTAGGCCTGCTCCTGCTGCCGGAGCTTTGCGGAAAATCGCTTCAAGATAGCTTCAACCTCTTTTTTCATTTTTACCGGGCTTTTCTCGTGCACTGCATAGGTACAGTTTGGCAGACTGCCCGGCAAATATGATTTTTAATATTTTATCGCAAGTCAAGAAATTAGTACAACATCCAAACAGCATATTTGCGATATGCAATTCAACGCTGTTGCTGTTGCATTAAAAAGTTGAATTGCTATAATATAGTGTAACATAAACGCAACGGAAAGAAAACGCGGCAGGCGGGTGCAGTTTCGCCAAAAAAATCGGAAAAATTTCTACATCCGCAAAAAGGGCGTGCGATAGCAGTTGCCCAGATAAAACGCGCAAAACGATGAATCGTTAAAAATTTGGTTTTCCATAAGCGATGGATGTTGAATCACATGGATTTTTATAGAATCCCTTGCATTTTTTTGCCAGCTTCTGTATAATAAATATAATTTTGAAAGCTCACACAGACAACCAGGAGGTCTAATTATGGCTTCAAAGATCAATAAGGGAGAAATCCTCGCCAAGTTCTTCGATGACGGGGAGTATACTGCGCTGTTTGCTGATGGTGCAGTGAGCGCTGCCTGCGGTTATGCCGCAGGTCAGCAGGCTTACGCCGTTTATCAGAACGGCGAGGCTGTTACCGTAAAGGATGTTGAAAAGAACATCAAGGTTCTGGAAATGGCTGCACAGACCGGCTGCCCGGTGGTCACCTTCTATAACTCGGTTGGTGCAAAGCTGGCTGAGGGTCTGGACGTGCTGACTGTCAGCGCAAAGCTGAATGCACAGATCGCAAAGGTCTCCGGTGTTGTTCCGCAGGTGGCCGTTGTTCTGGGCGTCTGCGGCGGCACCAGCGCTCTGAGCGCTGCCAACGCAGACGTCTGCATTATGGCCGAGGGTGCAGAGCTGTTCTTCACCGCTCCGTTCACTTCCGCTGCCAAGGGCGATAAGGTTGCCGATGCAGGCAGCGCCGCCGCTGCCGCAAAGGCAGGTGTAGCTTCCATCGTGGCTGCCGATGCCGCAGAGGCTGCTGAAAAGGCCGCTCACATCGTGGGTCTGCTGCCCGCCAACAACCTGACCGGCCCGGCGATCTTCGAGTTCGAGCAGCCCACCGCTGTTCTGGCTGCCGGTGCCGAGCCCGCAAAGGCTGCTGCCGCTGTGATCGATAAGGACAGCGCTGTGGAGCTGTACGCAGGCTTTGGTAAGTCTGTCTACACTGCATTTGCAACCATCGGCGGCAACGCCGTGGGCGTTGTGGCAACCGGCAAGCAGCTGTGCCACAACTGCGTAGCCAAGGCTTCCCGCTTTGTGCGCTTGTGCGATGCTTTCAGCGTGCCTGTGGTCACCATCGTGGACACCGAGGGCTTTGTGCCCAGCGTTACCGATGACGTGGCCGGCGGCATCCGCGAGGCTGCCCGTCTGGCCGCTACCTATGCCGATGCTACCACTGCAAAGGTGGCTGTGCTGGCCGGTAAGGCTGTGGGTCCTGTGTACACCACTCTGGCTGCTGCCGACCTGCGCATCGCTGTGACCGGCTGCACCGTCAGCGCACTGGAGCCCAGCGCCGCTGTCAGTGTGCTGTACAAGGACGAGATCGATGCTTCCGACAACATCATTGCCGCCACCAAGGCCAAGGCTGCTGCCTACACCGCTGAGGTGTGCAGCGCTGCCAGCGCAGTGGCTGCCGGTGTTGCCGATATGAGCTGCGATGCCGCCAATGTGCGTGCCAGCGTTGTGGCTGCACTGGAGCTGCTGAGCACCAAGCGTGCCGCCCGCCTGCCCAAGAAGCATGGCAATATGGCTCTGTAAGCGTCCGAATGTAAGTTAATTGAGTTCGATTTTGAATTGGAGGATCCTTCCATGAAGTACTACAATATTACTGTCAATGGTGTTGCTTACAGCGTTTCCGTTGAGGAAACCGCCGCAGGCGCTGCTCCTGTTGCTGCTGCTCCCGTTGCAGCACCCGCCGCACCCAAGGCCGCTCCCGCTCCCGCAGCTGCTCCCAAGGCAGCCGCCGGTGCCGCCGGTGCTGTTGCCGTTAAGGCTCCCATGCCCGGCAACATTCTGGATGTCAAGGTCGCTGCCGGTGCTTCTGTCAAGGCCGGTGACGTGCTGGTCATCCTCGAGGCCATGAAGATGGAGAACGAGATCGTTGCTCCGCAGGATGGCACCGTGGCTTCCATCAACGTGAACAAGGGCGATACCGTCAACTCCGGTGACGTTCTGGTTTCCATGAACTAAGGAAGAGGTGACAACCATGGCAAAAAAGCCGATCAAGGTGACCGAGGTCGTCCTGCGTGATGCGCACCAGTCTTTGCTGGCCACCCGTATGACCATGGACGAGATGCGCCCCATCCTGCCCGAAATGGACAAGATCAACTACTTCTCTGTGGAGTGCTGGGGCGGCGCTACGTTCGACAGCTGCATCCGCTTCCTGGACGAGGATCCTTGGGAGCGCCTGCGCATCCTGCGCAAGGAGCTGCCGCACCAGAAGCTGCAGATGCTGTTCCGCGGCCAGAATATGCTGGGCTACCGTCCCTACGCAGATGACGCTGTGGAGTACTTTGTACAGAAATCTGTTGCCAACGGCATCGACGTTATCCGCATCTTCGACGCTCTGAATGATCCCCGCAACCTGCAGACCGCCATCAAGTCTGCCAACAAGGAAGGCGCTCATGTGCAGGGCTGCATCAGCTACACCCTGAGCCCCGTGCACAACAACGAGTACTTTGCATCCTACGCCAAGACTCTGGAGGAGATGGGTGCAAACTCTATCTGCATCAAGGATATGGCCGGTCTGCTCACCCCCTATACCTGCTATGATCTGGTCAGGAAGCTGAAGGAGACCGTCAGCATCCCTGTGGATATCCACAGCCACTACACTGCAGGTCTGGCTTCCATGTCCATCCTCAAGGGCATCGAAGCAGGTGCCGACATCGTCGATACCGCTATGAGCCCCCTGAGCCTTGGCACTAGCCATATGCCCACTGAGAGTCTGGTGGCTGCCCTGCAGGGCACCGACTACGACACCGGTCTGGATCTGAAGCAGCTGAATGTCGTGCGCGCTTATTTTGCAAAGCTGCGCGAGAAGTACATCGCCAACGGTCAGATCAGCCCCAAGAGCCTTGGCGTGGACGCCAACACCCTGCTGTATCAGGTGCCGGGCGGTATGTTCTCCAACATGCTCAAGCAGCTGAAGGATGCCGGTAAGGAAGATAAGCTGGACGAAGTGCTGGCCGAGATTCCCCGCGTCCGTGAGGATGCAGGCTATCCGCCGCTGGTCACCCCCACCAGCCAGATCGTTGGCACGCAGGCTGTGTTCAACGTCATCATGGGCGAGCGCTACAAGATGGTCACCAAGGAGTTCAAGGGTCTGGTCCACGGCGACTACGGCAAGACTCCCGCTCCCATCAAGCCCGAGTTCACCAAGAAGATCCTTGGTGACGAGCAGCCCATCACCTGCCGCTTTGCCGATACACTGGCTCCCGAAATGGACAAGCTGAAGGCCGAAGCTGCCAAGTGGGCAACGCAGGAAGAAGACGTGCTGACCTACGCCATGTTCCCGCAGGTCGCACCCAAGTTCTTCGATAAGCGCAATGCTAAAAAGCAGGGCGTGGACGGTGACCATGTGGATTACACCAACCAGTCCCATCCTGTCTGATAAATAAGTTTCTTTCAGGGCTGCTGCACAAAAAGCTGTGCGGCAGCCCTTTTTGCATATCCGGCAAAGGCACAAAACAGGCTGCGCCGGACAATGCCGGAAAAACTTCTGCATACACATTGACTTGCTGCCCAATACATTTTATAATGAAAGAAATGATCCCGGCAATACAATAAATGATGTGGAGGAAAATGCTATGCGAAGCATCCCGGAACAGCGCATTGCTGAGTTTCAGGAGCAGGACTATCAACGGTATTTTGGCATTTCAAAACTGGAATTTGACCGGATGCTCAAGGCTCTGCAGGAGGCTTACCGTCAGGAGCACAAACGTAAGACCCGCTTTACCAAGATCTCCATGATGGACAAGCTTATTCTGACCTTGATCTATCGCTACGAATACCGCACGATGGAAAGCATTGCCAAGGAATACGAGGTCTCTCTGGATACCATTGCGGACAACATCCATTGGGTGGAGCGCACGCTGCTCAACGCAGATATCCTGCAAACCAGCGTGACCTGCGTTTATAAGACGAACTGATGTTATGACCCTGCGTGAAAACGCGGGGTTATAATTTTTACAGCGAAAAGCTGCTAAAAGGCAGTAACTGCCGCAGTCATGTTATTTTGACTGCGCAGCAGTAAAAAATGGGAATTGTGTTTTTTGCGCGGATGCAGTCTGCACCTTGAATTTTTCAGAAAAGAATAGTAAAATGATGCTATATGTATCGTAACATGGGCTTGTGTGCCCAAAGCGGATACCTATACAGAAAAACCGAAGTTAAACCGCAAAAGAATAGGAGCTAGTATGATCTTAAGCATGACCGGTTTCGGCAGGGGGACTGCCGTACTCAATGGCCGCGAGATCACTGTGGAGCTGCGCAGCGTGAACTCCCGCTATTTCGAGTATTCCTCCCGCATCCCGCGCACCTGCAGTTCTCTGGACAGTCGCCTGAAAAAACAGCTCAACCAGCGGATCTCCCGCGGCAAGGTAGAGCTTAGCATGACCGTGCAGAATGTGGACGCGGCAGATACCGTGGTCGCCGTCAACATGGAGCTTGCCCGCAGCTATCAGCAGGCCATGCGGGACTTGTCCGAGCAACTAGGGATCAAAAATGATGTGTCCACCGCCGTTCTGACCCGCTTCCCGGATGTGCTGACCACCCGCCACGCCGATGTAGACGAGGAACAGCTGTGGCAGGATGTGTCTGCCGTTACCGCGCAGGCACTGGATCGCTTTGTGGAGATGCGCGCTGCCGAGGGCGCCAAGATGAAGGCAGACGTGGAAAGCCGTCTTGCGTTTTTGGAGGAGTGTGTCGGCAAGGTGGAAGCCCTGAGTGCAGGCCGGGTAGAAAACTACACCAACCGCCTGTACGAAAAGCTCAAGGTCGTCCTGCAGGATCGTGACATTGATGACGCCCGTGTGCTGACCGAAGCCGCCATCTTTGGTGATAAGACTGCCGTGGATGAGGAGACTGTCCGTCTGCGCAGCCACATTGCACAGTACCGCGATATCCTGCAGCTGGACGAGCCCGTGGGCCGCAAGCTGGATTTCCTGACGCAGGAGCTGAACCGCGAGACCAATACCATCGGCTCCAAGTGTCAGGATTTGGATATCACCCGCATTGTGGTGGATATGAAGGCGGAGATCGAAAAGATCCGCGAGCAGATCCAGAATCTGGAATAATATGTTGTGGAGGAGCCTATGAAACTCATCAACATCGGCTTTGGCAATATGGTCAGTGCGGGGCGCGTGGTGGCAGTCGTCAGCCCGGACTCTGCACCGGTCAAGCGTCTGGTGAAGGAAGCACGCGAGCGCGGGATGCTGATCGATGCCTCTTATGGCCGCAGCACCCGGGCTGTGCTCATCATGGACTCCGATCATGTCGTGCTGTCCGCCCTTCAGCCCGAAACGGTGGCAAGCCGTGCCGCCGGGCAGGAGGGCAGAGCATCAATGGAGGAAGAAGCATCTCATGGCGAATGATAAATTTCTGTTTGTAGTTTCCGGCGCAGCCGGTACCGGCAAGGACAGCGTGGTCAAGGCACTGCGCGAGGCACACCCCGAGATCGAAAAGACCGTCTCTGCCACTACCCGCACCCCGCGCCCCGGCGAGCAGGAGGGCGTGGACTACTACTACCGCACCCGGGAGCAGTTTCAGCAGCTGCTGGAAAACGATCAGGTGGTGGAGCACAACTTCTATAACGGCAACTACTATGGCACCCTGAAGTCTGAGGTGGAAAAGCGGCTGGAAGCCGGCAAGGTGGTCGTGCTGGTCATCGATGTGCACGGTGCTGCCAATATCCGCCGGATGTTCCCGGGCGCTACCACCGTGTTTCTGCTGCCGCCCTCTGTGGAGGAGTTGGAGCACCGTCTGCGCGGCCGCGGCACTGAGACCGAGGAAAGCATTCAGGAACGTCTTGCCACCGCCCGGCAGGAGCTGGCTGAGCAGGATAAGTTTACCGTAAAGCTGGTCAACAACCAGATCGAGCCTTGCGCCGCAGAGCTGTATCAGGTCATCTGCCAGCGCGCCGGGCTGCAAGGCTAAAAATCAAGCGTTGAAGGAGTTGGACGAATGCCCAAAACGGTAGGCGTTGCCGTCAGCAATGCGACCTTCCATTTTGATAAGCTGTACACCTACGCTGTTCTGCCGGAGCACCAGAATGCGGTGCGTCTGGGCAGCATGGTGCTGGTGCCCTTTGGCAAGGGCAGCCGCGCCCGCATGGGCGTGGTGCTGGCCTGCGATGCCGAGCCGGAGCACTCCAAGCTGAAATATCTGTTCGATGTAGCCCCGGCCTCGGCCTGTCTGACACCGGAGTTGTTGCGGCTGGTGCATTTTTTAAAGGAGCGCACCTTCTGCACCTACTACGAGGCCGTCAAGGCGGTCATTCCGTATGGTGCGCAGTATAAGCCCGCCGTGGCGGCAGACGGTGTGACCCCGGTACTGCAAAAGCAGCTTACCCGCCACACCGAAAATGCCTACAAGCTTGTGAGCACGCTGCCGCAAAAGCCAAAGCCTACGGCAAAGCAGCTGGCAGCGGTGGCATTGCTGAGCGGCGGCCCTCGCACCCTGAACGAGTTGGAGGATAAAGGCATCAGCCGCGCGGTGCTGGATAATCTGTGCACCAAGGGCGTGCTGGAATGCAGCAAGGTGAATAAGTCCATCGACCTGTACGCCTCCATTCCGCTGCGCAACGACCCCATTACCCTCACCGAACAGCAGCAAGCTGCTTACGACACGCTGCTGCCCAAGCTAGAAGATGCTGCGCCCCATTCGGCGCTACTCTACGGCGTTACCGGCAGCGGCAAGACGCTGGTATTTTTAAAATTGATTGCCCGCTGTTTGGAACTTGGCCGCAAGGCGCTGGTGCTGGTGCCGGAGATCAGCCTGACCCCGCAGATGATCCTGCGGTTAAAAGGGCAGTTTGGCCGCCGGGTGGCGGTGCAGCACTCCGCGCTCAACCATACCGAGCGTCTGTTGCAATGGCAGATGATTCAGGATGGCGGCGCAGATATCGTGGTCGGCACCCGCAGCGCAGTGTTTTCGCCGTTGGAAAACATCGGCCTTATCATCATTGACGAAGAGCAGGAGCACACCTACCGGTCGGAATCCGCGCCGCGCTACTCTGCCCACGAGGTCGCCCGGCAGCGCGCCGCCGAAAACGGTGCACTGCTGCTTCTGGCCAGTGCCACCCCCAGCACCGAGAGCTTTTACGCTGCGCAGAATGGCCGCACTCAGCTGGTGCGGCTGACCAAGCGCTACGGCGGTAACCCGCTGCCCAGTGTGCAGATCGTGGATATGCGGGCAGAGCTGGCAGCGGGCAATCCCCGCGAGATCAGCCTTGCGCTGGAAGATGCCATCCGCCGCAATCTGGACGCGGAAAAGCAGACAATCCTTTTGCTCAACCGCCGGGGCTACCAGACCATTGCCCAGTGCGAGGACTGCCGCGAGGTGCTCAAGTGTCCAAAGTGCAGCGTGCCCATGGTGTACCACAAATCAGCGCATAAGGTGCTGTGCCACTACTGCGGCTCCCAGCAGGAGCCGCCGCCCACCCTTTGCCCGGCCTGCGGCGGCAAGCTGCAATACCGGGGCTTTGGCACCCAGAAGGCCGAGGAGGAACTGGCAAAGCTCTTCCCGGAGGCACGGGTGCTGCGCATGGATCAGGACTCTACCGCCGCCAAGGATGCCCACGAAAAGCTGCTTGCCAAATTTGCAGCGCATGAATATGACATCATGGTGGGCACCCAAATGGTGGCAAAAGGGCTGGACTTCGAGGATGTGACCCTTGTGGGCGTTCTGGGCATTGATTCGCTGCTGTTTGCACAGGGTTTCCGGGCATACGAGAACGTGTTCAGCCTGATCACACAGGTGGTGGGACGCAGCGGCCGCGCAAAAGAGCCCGGCTTTGCCATCATCCAGACCACCGACCCGGACAACCCGGTGCTCACCCTTGCTGCCGCACAGGATTACGATGCTTTCTATGAGCAGGAGATCGACTACCGCAGGCTGGGCTTGTACCCGCCCTTCTGCGGGCTGTGCGTCATCGGCTTTGCCGGTGCAAAGGAGAACGAGGTGGCGCATGCCGCTGCCCGGTTCTCGGCGCTTTTAGGGCAGCAGGCGGCCAAGCAGCCGGATCTGCCCCTGCGCATTCTGGGGCCTACGCCCGGCAGCATTGAAAAAATCAACGACACCTACCGCTATAAGCTCACCGTCAAGTGCCGCAACGACCGCCGCTTCCGCGACCTTGTGCGTGCTGCACTGGCACTGTATGAAAAAGAAAAACTGCCGTCCAAGGCATCGGTCGTGGTAGATCTGCATTCGGACGGTGACATCTGATAAAACTGGAGGTACCATTATGGCTATCCGTAATATTGTTAAAGAAGGCGACCCCATCCTGAACAAGGTCTGCCGCCCTGTGACCAATTTTGATGACCGTCTGGCTACTCTGCTGGACGATATGCGCGAGACCATGATCGCCGCCGACGGCGTGGGTCTGGCCGGCCCGCAGGTGGGTATGATGCGCCGCCTGTTCGTGGTGTGGGACACCACCGATGCCCCGGAGGAGATCCCCGAGGATTACGAGTACAAGTTCATTGACTTCGTCAACCCTGAGATCCTTGCCGTTTCCGAGGAAGAGGAGACCGCCTACGAGGGCTGCCTGTCCTTCCCAGGACATAACGGCGCTGTGACCCGCCCGGTTGCCGTCAAGGTGCGTGCGCAGGATCGCAACGGCGAATGGTTCGAGCTGGAAGCTGACGGTCTGCTGGGTCGCTGCATCCAGCACGAGAACGACCATCTGGACGGCATCACCATCATGGAGTCCAGCGAGTACTTCTATGAGGATACCGAGGAAGGCAAAAAGGCTGCCCGCGAAGCGAAAGGAAACAACTGATGCGCATTTTGTTCATGGGCACGCCGGATATTGCCGCCGAGTGCCTGAAAGCCCTATATGCCGCCGGGCACGATATCTGTGCCGTGTACACCCGGCGGGATAAGCCGGTCGGCCGCAAGCAGGTGCTCACCGCGCCGCCGGTCAAGGAGGTTGCTCTGGCGCACGGCACACCTGTGTTCCAGCCCCGCACCCTGCGGGACGGCAGCGAGGATGAAAACATCCGTGCCCTCGCCCCGGAGCTGATCGTGGTGGTGGCCTATGGCTGCATCCTGCCGAAGTCCGTGCTGGAAATGCCCCGCTATGGCTGCATCAACCTGCACGTTTCGCTGCTGCCGAAGTATCGCGGCAGCGCCCCGGTGCAGTGGTCGGTGCTGAACGGTGACGCCGAGACCGGCGTTTCCATCATGCAGATGGACGAAGGGCTGGATACCGGCGATGTACTGTACTGCAAAAAAATCGCCATTGACCCCGAGGAGACCAGCGGCGAATTGTTTGACCGCGTTACCGCTGTGGGCGCCGAAGCTCTGTGCGAGACGATTCCCCAGATCGCCGCAGGTACCCTGACGGCTGTGCCGCAAGACCACGAAAACGCCACCCTTGCCCCCATGCTGAACAAGGAGATGGCAGAGTTCCACCTGACAGACTCTGCCGCCCATATCCATAACTGGGTGCGCGGCATGAATCCTTGGCCGGGTGCGTGGTTTATCACTTCCGGCGGCAAAAAACTTAAGGTGATGTCCTGCCGCGTGGCTGCCGCCAACGGTGAAGCCCCCGGCACTGTGCTGGCCACAAAGCCCCTGACCGTAGCCTGCGGCGAGGGTGCTATCCAGCTGCTGGAAGTTGTGCCGGAGGGCAAAAAGCCTATGGACGGTACTGCCTTTGCAGCGGGTCTGCGCCTGAAAACGGGGGATAACCTCTGATGGCGGCAAATCCGCGTGCGGCAGCGGTTGCCGCACTGGTACGGCAGGAGCAGGACGGCTTTTCCAATCTGGTGCTGGACGCAGAGCTCAAGCGCCAGAAGCTGGAAGGCCGGGATAAGGCTTTTGCAAGCGCCATCTTCTACACCGTATTGGAGCACCGCGGCACGCTGGACTATATTCTGGAGCAGTTTCTGCCCAAGGGTCTGGCGAAGCTGGATGCCCCTGTGCGGGAGATTCTGCGCGCCGCTCTGGCACAGGCGCGCTATATGCAGGTGCCTGTCTCCGCTGCGGTGAACGAAGCGGTCAAGCTGACCCGCACCTTTAAAAAATCCAGCGCTTCCGGCCTTGTCAACGCTGTGCTGCGCAAGGCCTGCGGCTATGATTTAGAGGCTGCCGTCTTTACAGACGAGATCCAGCGCCTGATGGTGCTTGGCTCTGCCGGGCGGGATGTGGCGGAATTCCTCCACAAAAACTACCCGGATGAAGCACTGGGCATCCTGACCTATCAGGCCGATGGAGGTTTGATCAGCCTGCGCGCAAATCCCATCAAGGCCAGCGCTGCACAGCTGTGTGCGCTGCTCACAGAGCAGGGCGCAGCAGAGGTGCGGCAGGGCATCGTGCCCGGCAGTGTGCTGGCACGGTTTGCGGGCAGCCCGGCAGACAACGAGCTGTTCCGGCAGGGGTACTACCATGTGGAAGGGCAGGCCAGTCAGCTGGCAGCTCTTTGCGTGGGTGCAGCCCCCGGCGAGACGGTGCTGGATCTGTGTGCTGCCCCCGGCGGCAAGACCATTCTGCTGGCCGAGCAGATGCAGGGCACAGGAACACTGTACAGTTGCGATGCAGCCGAAAACCGTGTAGGGCTGATCCGCACCGCTGTGGATCGCATGGGCTTTGCCGGGGTGCACACCCTGTGCAACGATGCCACCAAGCCGAACCCTGCACTGCCCATGGCAGACCGCATCCTGACGGATGTGCCTTGCAGCGGCTTGGGCATTCTGGCAAAAAAGCCGGATCTCCGCTATAAAAAGCTGGAAGCTGACCGGCAGGCAGAACTGCTTGCCACGCAGGCGGCAATTCTGGATACCGCTGCGGCGCTGCTCAAGGCGGGCGGGCGACTGGTCTACTCCACCTGCACTATCGACCCGGCAGAAAATCAGCAGCAGATCGCAGCCTTTTTGCAGCGCCACCCGGAATTTGCGGTCTGCGCGCCGGATGTACCGCTGCCCGCCGGGATGACGGCAGGGGAGCACGGCTGCCTTTCGGTGCCCACCCGTACCGGCATGGACGGTTTTTTCCTGTGTGTGCTGCAAAAAGCCGCCGCAACGCAATAAGCACGACCTTTGTGGGTCGTATCCTCTTATAGGAGAACAGAATGGAACAAAAACGCTGTATTTCTTCCCTGACGCTGGCAGAATTGACTGCTGAACTGAAAGCGCTGGGACAGCCGGGTTTCCGGGCAAAGCAGATCTTCCACTGGGTGCACCAGAAACTGGTCACCGAGTTTTCTGCCATGACCGACCAGCCCAAGACCCTGCTGGCAAAGCTGGAAGAAACCTTTTATATCGCTGCACCGCAGATCGAACGCCGTCAGGAAGCTAAGGACGGTACTGTGAAGTATCTGCTGCGCATGGCAGACGGCAACTGCATCGAGACTGTTGTCATGCGTTACCACTACGGCAATACCGTGTGCGTGTCCACGCAGGTGGGCTGCCGCATGGGCTGCCGGTTCTGCGCTTCCACGCAGGCGGGGCGGGTGCGTAACCTTGAAGCAGGCGAGATCTGCTCCGAGATCTACACTGCCCAGAAGGATATCGGCGAGCGCATCTCGCATATCGTGCTTATGGGTATCGGCGAGCCGCTGGATAACTTTGACGAGGTGATGCGCTTTTTGGAGAACATCACCTCGCCCGAGGGCGTCAATATCGGGATGCGCAACATCAGCCTTTCCACCTGCGGCCTTGTGCCTAAGATCGACCAGCTGGCAGAGAAAAAACTGCAGCTTACCCTTTCCATCTCGCTGCACGCACCTACCAACCAGATCCGCAGCAGCATGATGCCGGTCAACGATGCCTACCCGGTGGAGCAGCTGATCCAGACCGTGCGCCGGTATCAGGAGACCACCGGCCGCCGGGTCAGCTTTGAATATTCCATGGTGCGCGGTGTCAATGATTCTGATATCTGCGCAAAGCAGCTGGCAGACCTGATCCGGGGCATGGGTGCTCATGTAAATCTGATCCCCATCAACCCGGTGGACGGCAGTCCGTACTCCGCTACGGATGCAGCCAATGTGCGCCGGTTTCAGCAAAAGCTTGAAAGCCTTGGCGTAAACGCCACGGTGCGCCGCCGCCTTGGCAGCGAGATCAGTGCCGCCTGCGGCCAGCTACGCCGCGACGAAATGAACGGCAAGGCATAAATAGAGGGAGAAACCTATGAAACTTGCAGGAAAAACGGATGTAGGACGCGTCCGGCAGGACAATCAGGATGACTACCGTGCCGGGGAGCTGCCCGGCGATGCAGCCTGGGCGCTGGTGTGCGATGGCATGGGCGGCGCACGCGGCGGACGGGAAGCCTCGCAGTGTGCGTGCAGCGTCATCGAGCGCTGCTTTCAGGAGCAGTACAGCCAGTGCATCCCCGGCGAAGAGGAGACCTTTTTAAAGAAAGCACTGCTCAGCGCCAACCGCTATGTGTTCCAGAAGGCACTGCGGGAGGAGTCTCTGGCCGGTATGGGCACCACCGCTGTCTGCGCTCTGGTGCGCGGCGGCAATGCCTATCTGAGCCACGCGGGCGATTCCCGCGCCTACCTGTACCGGGACGGTAAGCTGGCGCAGCTGACCCACGACCACTCCTATGTGCAGGAGCTGGTGGACTGCGGCACCATCACGCAGGAGCAGGCAGAGCATCACCCGCAGAAAAACATCATCACCCGGGCGCTGGGTGTGGATTACCGGCTGGAGCCGGAGTTCACCACCGTGGCGCTGCAGGCAGGGGACGTTCTGCTGCTGTGCACGGATGGCCTGACCAATGCCGTGCCCACAGAGCAGCTGGAGCAGCTGCTGCGCAGCGGGTCTTTTTATGATCTGCCGGATGTTCTGATCCGCACCGCCAACGAAAACGGCGGCCCAGACAATATCACCGCCCTGCTGGTGGGGGTAGAGCCGATGGAGGTGCGCCATGGATAACCTGATCGGTAAAAGACTGGACGGCCTGTACGAGGTGCAGGAACTGATCGGCTCCGGCGGCATGGCCAATGTATATAAGGCGGTCATGCGGGGACAGAACGGCCCCGTGCCCGCCGGGACTGTGGTGGCCGTCAAGGTGCTGCGGCAGGAATATATGCACGACCCGGATCTTGTGCGCCGCTTTAAAAACGAATCCAAGGCCATCTCCCTGCTGAACCACCCCAATATCGTCAAGGTGTACGATGTTTCGGTCAACGACCATCTGCAATATATTGTCATGGAGTATGTGGACGGCATGACCCTGCGGGAGTACCTCAACGAGCGGGGCGGCAAGCTTTCCAGCCGGGAGACTGTGCACTTCATCTCCCAGATCCTCAAGGCGCTGGAGCACGCCCACGCCAACGGCATCGTGCACCGGGATATCAAGCCCCAGAACATTATGCTGCTGGATAACGGCCAGCTGCGCATGATGGACTTCGGCATCGCCCGCATTTCCCGGGCAGATAACCAGATGCTGGCCGGCAAGGCGATGGGCAGTGTGCATTATATCAGCCCGGAACAGGCCAAAGGCGACGAGACCGACCGCACCAGCGACATCTACTCGGTAGGCGTCATGATGTACGAGATGCTTTCCGGTCATCTGCCCTTTGATGCCGACGACGTGGTAGAGGTTGCCATCAAGCAGATCTCGGACGAGCCCCGCTCACTGCACGAGCTGGCACCGGAGGTGCCCTATGCGCTGGTGGAGATCACCGAAAAGGCTATGGCGAAGCTTCCCCAGAACCGCTACCCCTCGGCACGGGCGATGCTGGAAGCACTGGATACCTATGTGCAGAACCCCTCCGTGCTGTTTGAATATCAGTATATTACAGAAGAAGCACCCGAAAAGGTGGTGAAACGTACCATGAATCAGAACCGCGCGATCCGTCAGAACGAACAGCCTGCTCCCCGCAAAAACGGCAAAAACAAGCAGGGCAAAAAACGCCGCACCGTCTTTTTGCCGGCCTTGTTCGGCATCACCATTGCCTTTGCAGTGGCCTGCATGGCGCTGTGCTGGATGATCCTGAACGACTCCTCTAACCTGATGAACAACAAGGCTGATGTCACCCTTGGGGACTATATCGGCATGACCAAGGATCAGGCCATGGCCACGGATCAGATCGCATCCGGCCAGATCGCCCCGGAGTGGGAAGAAGAGTATAACAGCAACTATGCCGCCGGTTATATCTATAAGCAGTCGCCGGTGTCCGGCCGCACCGTCCGCGAGGGTCAGAGCGTGACGCTGACCGTCAGTCTGGGCACTCAGTATGTCACCGTGCCAGATCTGACCAACTATGTGCAGTCCGATGCAGAGCAGCAGCTCAAGGCACTGGGCGTTTCGGTGCTGGTCACGCAGGCTGTGGATACCTCGGTGGCCTCCGGTGCGGTCATCCGCACCGACCCTGCCGCCGGTACGCAGGTGGCAGCAGGCTCCACGGTCATCCTTTATATCAGCCGTCCGCAGGTGTCCACCACCACCAAGGTGCCCTCGCTTAACGGCATGAGCGTGGATGATGCCCGCACCCTGCTGGTGCAGAACCATCTGGGTCTTGGCAGCCAGAGCGAAGAATACAGCGACCAGCCCGCAGGCACGGTGCTCAGCCAGAACCCTGCAGCAGGTACCACCGCGAAGCTGAACAGCCGCGTAAACGTTGTGGTCAGCGCAGGCGCTGCACCGGCGCAGGAACCGGAGCAGCCGGGCAGTGACGGTACTTCCGGCACTACTGGTGAAGGCTCTACCGGCGGCGAGAGCACCGGCGGCAGCAGCGAGCCGAGCTCCAGCAGCAGCTCCACAGGCGGCGGTATTCTGGACTGGTGGTCCTCGCTGCTGGGCTGACGGAGGATATGCATGAACGGTTATATCGTAAAAGGCATTGGCGGCTTTTACTATGTAAAAACGCCGGATGGCATCGTGGAGTGCAAGCCCCGCGGCATCTTCCGCAAGCAGAAGATCACCCCTGTGGCAGGAGATGAGGTAACGCTGGAGACCGAAAACGGTGCGGCGGTCATTGCACAGATCGCCCCCCGTAAAAACGTTTTTGTGCGCCCGCCGGTGGCAAATCTGGACGTGCTGTTTCTTGTGGCAAGCACTACCCAGCCCACCCCCAGCACCTTGGTGCTGGATAAGCTTTCCGCCATTGCGGTGGATAAGGGCGTACAGCCGGTGGTGGTGTGCACCAAAAGCGACCTTGCCGAAGCAGATTTTCTGGCAAATGCCTATGCAAAGTCCACTCTGCCGTTTATCCGCATTGACTACGAAGGCGGCGCAGGGCTGGACGAAGTAAAACAGTGGATCAACGGCAGGCTGTGCGCTTTCTGCGGCAACTCCGGCGTGGGGAAATCCACCCTGCTGAATGCACTGCTGCCGGACGCTGCCCGCGAGACCAGCGCCATCAGCCAGAAGCTGGGACGCGGCCGACACACCACCCGTGAGGTGACCGTCTTTGAAGCCTACGGCGGACGCATTGCCGACACCCCGGGCTTTGCCAGCTTGGAAGCTAACCGTGCCGGGTTCATCCCCAAGGAGAATCTGGAACACGCCTTCCCGGAGTTCGGTCCTTATCTGGGTCAGTGCCAGTTTACCGGCTGCTCCCACCGCAGCGAAAAAGGCTGCGCTGTGCGGGCGGCGCTGGCAGAGGGCAAACTTTCCCAGACCCGGTACGACAGCTACTGCGCCATGTACGACGAAGTAAAGGATGTCAAGGACTGGCAGCGCCCGAAAGTGTAATACGGAAGGAAGAATATAATGTCCCGTTGTGTGATCCTTTCCGCCTGCCCGGTGCAGCCGGATCTCAAGCGCCTGCTGCGCAGCGATGATTTTATCATCGCCTGCGATGCGGGCTACCGCAACTGCGAACGGCTGGGCTGCAAGCCGGATATCATTGTAGGCGATTTTGATTCCGCTCCCTGCCCGCAGCAGAATGCGGACGATATCGTTGTTCTTCCCCACGTCAAGGACGACACCGATACCGAGTATGCCGCAAAGCTCGCGGCGCAAAAGGGCTTTGACGAGGTGCTTTTGCTGGGTGCACTGGGCGGCAGGCGGGTGGAGCATACCCTTGCCAACCTGTGCACCGGCCTTGGGCTGGAGCAGCGCGGCATCCGTGCCGCCTTGCAGGACGAGCGCTCCCGCATCACCTTTGTGCTGCCGGGCGAGAGCCGCCGCTACCCCAAGGAGGAGTTTTTCTACTTCTCGGCCTTCCCCATGGAGGGGCGCGCCGAGGGTGTGTACGAAAAAGGCTCCTTCTATGAGCTGGAAGATGCTGTACTCACAGCAGGCTATCCGCTGGGCGTAAGCAACGAGTACGCCGAAGGTTCAAGCTGCATCACCATCAGCACCCGGCAGGGCGCGCTGGTGGTGGTGGAGACCATCGCGGATTGAACAATTCCCGGAACATTTTTGCCTGTCAGACGCTATAATGGGGTAAACATGAGCGAAAGGCGGGGTGGAGATGCAGGTAGTGGTCATTCGCAGCCCGAAAGCGCTGTGCGGCATTCTGCGCAAGCTGTTCGGCATCCGCAAAGAGAACTGAATCCATAAAAGACCGGTGTGTGGCAGCTGCTGCACACCGGTCTTTTGCTGTCGGCATACCGCCGCCTGCCGCCGCATACACTCTTACGGAAACGGACAGGGAAAGGAGCGCACTGCACATGGAACTGAAGATATTCCGGGACACGCTGCCGCAGGGCGGGGCGGGCTGTACCGTAAAAGCAGAACTTCCGCTGGAGACCGAGATCCGCATTTCGGACGATTTACCGCCGGTGGGCAAGCTGGTCAAGTGCTTTGTCCACCCGGTGGTGCTGCAGCGGCAGCTGCAGCCGGGCAGACTTACCTTAGAGGGCTATCTGCGATGCACAGTGTTTTACCAGAGCGAAGCGGAAAAAGGCTTGTGCCAGACCGAGCAAAAGCTGCCCTTCACCCGGCAGCTGGAACTGCCGGAGCTGGCTTTTACCGCATGGACAGCCGTGGTGGAAGGGCAGACAGAGTACCTCAACACCCGCGCGGCAGACCCGCGCCGCATTGAGGTGCGGGGTGCCTATGGGCTGGTGGTCACGGTACACACACAGTGCAAGACCGAGGTCATTACGGCGCTGGCAGATGGCGGTATTGAGCAGCAGCTGCGCACACTGCAAGGCGTACGCAGCGTGGCCGTGCTGGATAAGCTGGTGACCTTGGAGGGCGAGCTTGTCTTTGCAAAGCCCCCGGCGGCTGTACTGGACATTACCGGCAACGCCTGTGTAGGGGAGGTAAAGCTGCTTGCCGGCAAGGCTGTGGTTAAGGGGGAGTTGCGGGTGCAGTGCGCGTGGCGGGCAGAAGGGGATACTGCCCTGCAAAGTCAGGCGGCGGCGCTGCCCTTCCAGCAGGTGATAGATCTAGAGGGCATCACCGAGGACTGCCATTGCTTATGTGTGGCAGAGCCGGTGGGGTTTACCCTGTCGCAGGCAGAAAGCGCCGCTGCCCAGCTGACGGCAAACGTCATGCTGCATCTGCGGGCATGGCGCAGCTATCAGCTGCAGGTGGCGGTGGATGCTTTTTCTACCCGGTTTGAAACGGAGCTCACACCGCAGCCGCTTGTCACGGAGCAGCTGCTCTGCACCCTGAACGATACCGCCACCGCCACAGGCTCCGGCCCGCTGCCGGATGCAGGGGCGCAGCTGCGGGCCTGCTTTGTGCACTACGGTCCGCAGCAGACCGTCCAAAAAGGGGAGAACTGGGTGCTTACCGCCAAAGCAGTGGTAACAGCCCTTGCGGAGAACACCCTCGGCGAGCTAGAAAGTTACGAGAAAACCTTGGAGGTCAATATTCCGCTGCCCATCACACCGCCGGAGGGAACTGTGCTTGTGCCGGAATGCTGGCTGAGCACCGAGAACGTGCAATGCACCTGTGCGGGCGGTACGCTGGAAGCAACGATTACAGTCCGGGCAGAGGGCACGATCTTAGGCTGTGCCACAAGCCCGGTCATCGGCAGTATCACCCTTGGTGACTCGCTGCCCGACACCGACCCCGAGATCGCCTTGCGCATCTACTACGCGCAGGCAGGGGAGGAGGTGTTTGCGGTGGCTCGGCGGTTCCATGTAGCCCCGGCGCAGATCCTTGCGGCAAACCAGCTGGAAGAGGAACTTGCCTGTCTGCCACAGGCACAGCGGCTGCTGATCCCGGTCACCTGAGCTGCAAACTTAACTGTACCCCTTTCCCGGATGGCACAAGCTGCCGCGCCGGGGAGGGGTGTTTTTTGTTCGTGCTGTGCAGAAAATACAGTACAAAGAATTACTGGTGAATCCAATAAAAGAAATTCAAAAATAAAACGAATCAACGCTGCAAAATATAACGAGTATACGTTTAGTATCTTTTGCAAGTGATTAAAAATCAACACGTAGGATGCATTGATATCGATTTCAATATGCGAGGATGCTTCAAAAATACGATTTGTATTTAACGCTTTGCAGAGCGTCTACGGATGTGGTATACTAAGGGAGATACAAACGCAAACGGCTACCGCTTGCCTGCTGTGTCCGGTGTACAGCACAGTTTTTGTCGGGAAAGCAGCACGGCGGGCGGTAAAATGATATCGCGGGAGAGTGGAGTACTTGGAACTGGAACAGGCTAAAAAGCGCGTGGAAGAACTGCGCGCAATGATTGAGAAAAACAACCGGCTTTACTACGATCAGGATGCGCCGGAGTTGGAAGATTTTGAATACGATGCCCTGACGCGGGAGCTGAAGAAGCTGGAAGCGCAGTTTCCTCAGTTGATCACAGCAGCATCACCTACCCAGAAGGTGGGCGGCACCGCCAGCAGTAAACTGCCCAAGGTGACCCATGCCGTTAAGATGGAAAGCCTGCTGGATGCGTTTTCCTTTGATGAGCTGCGGGACTTTGACCGCCGCGTCCGCGAAGCCGGGGTAGAGCCGGAATATGTTGTGGAAATTAAGATCGACGGTCTTTCCTGCAGCTTGGAGTACGAGAATGGGCAGCTTGTCCGCGCCTCTACCCGTGGTGACGGCGTGGTGGGCGAGGATGTTACCGCAAACGTGCGTGCCATCCGCAGCATCCCCAAGACCCTTAAAGATGCACCGGAGTTTCTGGAGGTGCGCGGTGAGGTGTATATGCCGCACAAGGCCTTTCAGCACCTGTGCGCCGAGCAGGAATTGCAGGGCGCTGCACCCTTCAAAAACCCCCGCAATGCAGCGGCCGGTTCTCTGCGGCAGAAGGATGCCCGTATCACCGGCAGCCGGGGACTTTCCATCTTTGTGTTCAACGTGCAGCAGATCCGTGGCAAGACCCTGACCAAGCACTCCGAAAGTCTGGATTACCTCAAGAGCCTTGGCCTGCCGGTCTCGCCGCGCTACCATGTAGTGCATGATATCGAGGACGCCATTGCCGAAATCGAGAACATCGGCCAGAACCGTGCCAAGCTGGATTTTGACATGGACGGTGCGGTTATCAAGGTGAACGATTTTGCCCAGCGGGAGTTGATGGGTTCTACCAACAAATTCCCGCGCTGGGCTATTGCCTTCAAGTACCCGCCGGAGGTCAAGGAGACCACCCTGCGCAGCATCGAGGTAGCAGTGGGACGCACCGGCGTGCTCACCCCCACTGCCTGCTTTGACCCGGTATTTCTGGCAGGCACCACGGTAGCCCGCGCCACCCTCCACAACGAGGACTTTATCCGGCAGTTCGGGCTGTGCATCGGGGATACCATTCAGGTGCGTAAGGCAGGCGATATCATCCCGGAGGTCATCGGGGTCACCCATCATGCGGAGGACGCTGAACCCTACACCATGCCCACGGTCTGCCCCTCCTGCGGTGCGCCGGTGGTGCATCTGGAGGACGAAGCCGCCCTGCGCTGTGTGAACCCGGAGTGCCCGGCACAGGCGCTGCGCAATATCATCCATTTTGCATCCCGGGACGCCATGGATATCGATGGCTTGGGCGAGGCGGTTGCCACCCAGTTGGTGGAAAAGGAACTGGTGCATTCCGCAGCGGATATCTACACGCTGACCCGGGAACAGCTGCTGGAACTGGACAAATTCAAGGAGAAAAGCGCGGACAACTTGTTACAGGCCATTACGGCTTCCAAGCAGAACAATCTGGATAAGCTTTTGTTCGGCTTTGGCATCCGCAACATTGGCGATAAGGCAGCCGCGCTGCTGGCAGAACATTTCGGCACGCTGCAAGCTATCCGGGAAGCCACCGCAGAGCAGATCAGCCAGATCGACGGTTTTGGCGGCGTGATGGCGCAGAGCGTGGTGGAATTCTTTGCCAAGGAAGGCACCACCGACCTTGTGCACCGCTTGGCAGATGCCGGGGTCAATATGCAGTGGAAGGGCGAGCCGAAGGGGGACAAGCTGGCGGGCAAAACGCTGGTGGTCACCGGTACGCTGGAGACCCTCTCCCGCAACGAAGCCGAAGCATTGATCGTGAAAAACGGCGGCAAAGCCAGCGGCTCTGTCTCCAAAAAAACGGCCTATGTGGTGGCTGGTGCGGCGGCGGGCTCCAAGCTGACCAAGGCGCAGGCGCTGGGCGTGCCGGTGCTGACCGAGCAGGAGTTCCTTGCCATGCTGCAAGATGCCCCGGCAGAACAGGAAACGACTTAAAGTGACCTTCTGAATGTCAAAATACAAATAATTTCAAAAGCTTCTGCAACGCTGTTGCAGGGGCTTTTTTGTTTGATTGTTCCCAGTTCTAAGAACGCGCAAAGCGCATACAATGCTAGCACAAAGCTTTCGTGGAAGGAGAAACCAAAGTGGACGAGTATTACCGGGCTGTCAAAGCCCTTCCCGCTTGGCTGGCAGCACTGCTGGCACAGCTGCCTGCACAAACGGCAGTGCGCGTGCAGGAGCTGCGGCTGCGTATAGGCTGTGCGGTCACGTTTACCGTGCAAGGACGGCAATGCGCTGCTTCAGTTTTGCCGGGTTGTCCACCGGCATTGGCTGCAATGCGGCTGGATGCGCTGCAGATAGAGGAGATCTTCTACACCCTTTGCAACGGCTCGGTACACACCCATGAAAGGGAGCTTGCCGAGGGCTACCTGACCACTGCCGCCGGCAACCGTGTGGGCGTAGCGGGACAGTTCGTGCAGCGGGAAGGGCAGAGCATTGCGCTGCAAAAGGTCACCTCGCTCAACCTGCGGATCGCACGCAGCTGCGCCATCTGCCTGCCGCCCGAGCTGGACAAGCTGTTGGAGCAGCATTTTACCGGGCTGCTGGTGGTGGGAGAGCCCGGCAGCGGCAAGACCACCCTGCTGCGCACCATCGCCCGGACGCTGGCCGAGCGGCAGCGTCTGGTGGCAGTGGTGGACGAGCGGGGTGAACTTTTCCCGCCGGAGCAGCCCCTGCCGCCGTTGGAGCGCATTGGCGGGGTGGATAAAGCCCGTGCCGTCCAGATGGCGCTGCGCACGCTGGCACCGCAAGTGATCCTGCTGGACGAGCTGGGCAGTCTGGAGGAAACGATGGCACTGGAACAGGGCTTTTTCAGCGGGGTGGACTTTATTGCCAGCATCCATGCGCCGGATGCCGCACAGGCGCAGTGCCGCCCACAGGTGCAGACCCTGCTGCAACGCGGGATGCTGCGGCAGCTGGTCGTCCTTGCCGGGCGGGAGACGCCGGGCTGCATCCGGGAGGTGCGTGCCGTATGAGCAGCCTTCTGCGCGGGTTTAGTCTGTTTTTGCTCCCGTTGTGCGGCTGGCTGGTGGGGGACGCAGTACAAGCCAAAACTACCTTGCATCTTGCCGCCTTGCAGCGCACCATCGAACTCTTACAGCGCGTCCGGCAGGAGATACAGTACCGCCGGGCAGACCTGCAAAGCCTTTACCGGCAGCTTTGCCGCGAAGGTCTTTTGCCGCGAGTTTCCTGCGGTACATTGCAGCAGCTGCCTGCACCGGGGCAGCTTTCGGCGACAGAACGCGCCTGCTTCACAGAATGTTTTGGCGGTCTTGGCCGTGCAGAGGCCGCACAGGAATGCGAACGGCTGGATTACTATACGGCGCGGTTCGAGGACTATTTGCAGCAGGCACGCCGCGCAGCACAGCGGCAGGCCGGTCTGCCGCACCGTCTGGGACTGGCAGGCGGCATGATGCTGGCGCTGCTCTTTTTGTAAAGGCTGTATGGGACAAAGGAGAAACGGATGGATATCGAGCTTGTGTTTAAAATTGCAGCCATCGGCATCATAGTCGCGGTGCTCAATCAGCTGCTCATCCGCTCCGGGCGGGAGGATCAGGCCATGATGACCACGCTGGCCGGGCTTGTAGTGGTGCTCTCCATTCTCGTCAAGCAGATCAGTACCCTGTTTGCTACCATCCGGTCTTTGTTTGCGCTATGAGCGCGACAGTTCCGGTACTGACGGCGCTGTTGCTGGCAGCCTTTGCAGGCATTCTATTGCAGCGGTACTCCCCGGCGTTTACACTGCTGCTTTCGCTGGGTGCTGCGGTGTGGCTGCTGCTCCGTCTGGCACAGCCGCTGCGCGGGGTACTGCAAGCATTCGTGCAGCTGGGGCAGCGCACCAATGCGCAAGCATTTTCCTGCCTTTTGCGCAGCGCTGGGATTTTGCTGCTGGCAGATTACGTCCGTACTCTCTGCGAGGAAGCCGGAGCGGATGCCCTTGCATGGTGCGCCGGGCTGGCGGGGCGGTGTCTTGTACTGGCGGCAGTATGGCCGCTGCTGGAACAGATATTCCAGACGATCTGGGGGCTGGTGGGATGAAAAAACGCAGCCTTATCATTTGCGTGGTAATACTGAGCATTCTGTGCAGCAAAACTGCTCTGAAAGCTGCGGCTGCAGAAGTCGCACCGTGGCAGACTTATCTCGAAAAAGCACCTGTGCAGGCCGAGCAGTTTGCGGCAGACCCGTTGGGCACCCTGCTGCGTTTGTTTGCCGCCGAGCCGGTGCAATTGCTGCGGGATGCGCTGCAACAATATGCCGCTATTCTGCTTTTTTTATCGCTTGCAGCCGGGCTGGCATTTCTCTTGCAGGACACTGCCGACAAAGCACTGCTGGAACTGGCTGCTGCCGGTGGCTGTGGCGTTTTATTGTGGCAGGAACTGGACAAGCTTGCCGCCGCGCTGTGTACCCGGATGGCCGGGTGGAAAAGCTATCTGCTGGGCTTTTTGCCGGTATACAGCGGCGTACTGGCGGCTGGCGGGGAGTGGAACGCCGGAGCGGCTGCAAACGGCTTTCTGCTCACGGTGCTGTGTTTTATCGCACAGGCGGTCACTCTCTGGCTGCAGCCGCTGCTGCGCAGCTACCTTGCCATCAGCATGGCCTGCGGCATCAGCTCCCGCAAAAGCCTGTCCGAGGGCTGCACCCTGACCGGGCGATTGCTGCGGCAGGCTATCGGCTGGGCGGGCAAAGCATTCGCTGCCCTGATGAGTATTCAGCGCGTGGTAACGGTGCAGTTGGATCGTTCTACCTCCCGTCTGGGACAGCTGCTGACCGGCAGTGTGCCCATCGTGGGGCAGGCGCTGAGCAGCGCGGCAGACGCAGTGCTGGCCGGGATGCAGCTGCTCAAAAGCACCCTTGGCATTGCTGCATTGCTCAGCATCGGGGCAGAGTTTGCGCCCTTGTATCTCGGGCTGCTGGTACATCTGTTTTTTCTGTCCTGCTGTAGCTGGCTTGCCGGGATCGGCGGGCTGGAGCATTGCCATAAGCTGCTGCAATGCTTTGCTGAAGCCGCGCGCTGCATGGCGGCAGTCACGGCCTTGTTTTTCATGTTGTTTGTGGTGGGCATCGTGCTGCTGATGCTGACAGGGGGTGGTTAGATGCAGGCATTTCAGCGGGCTGCGGCAGTGTTCTGCATGGCGTGCATCGGGGCGGAGCTGGTCAGTCTTTTTGGCGGACAAGGCTGGGCTGGCCGGTGCATAAAAGCCGTAGCCGGGTTATATATTTTAGCAGTCCTTCTTGCGCAGCTGCCGCACCTGCAGGGCAGGGTCGCGGCCGCTTTTTCGGGCAATACAGCCCCGGCGGCTCTGTCTGCTATACAGTCGGATGTACTGGAAACGGAGATCTTGACCCAGACCAAAGCCCGGCTGGAGGAGTATTGCGCCGTACAGTGCCGTCAACAGTTCGGGCTGGATATTCGTGTGACAGTCACACTGGAAAAAGCCGGGCAGCAGGTCGTGGTAAAAAAGGCTGTTGCTGCTTTCCCGGCGGGCTGCACCGCCGCCCAAAAGCAGGCAGCGCTCAGCTTTTTGCAGCAGACGCTGGGTGCTCCCACGGCAGCGGAGGAGAGCACACCATGAAAAAGAACGAATTGCTTTCCGTTTTTCGCTCTCTGCAAAGCAGCAAGGGCCGCACTTCGCTGGCGGTGGCTGTCGGTGTGCTGGCAATGCTGCTGCTTTTGCTGTCGGAACTTTTACCCGGTGGCGATACGCAGAAAGCGGCGGCATCCACCGCCCAAACAGCCACCGTCAGCCAGTATCAGACCCAGCTGGAGCAGCAGCTGGAAGGGCTTATCAGTCAATTGCAGGGAGCGGGGCGCACCACGGTCATGGTCACCCTGACCACCGGAGAGGAGACCGTCTATGCGGTGGACACCCAGACCGGGGAGCTGCAGAAGCAGGAGACCCATGTTCTTTTGCAGGATGGCTCTGCGCTTGCCGAGACAACCTATCTGCCGCAGGTCTGCGGGGTCGCCGTGCTATGTGAGGGCGGGGGAGATGTCCGCATTGCAGCCCGCATCACCGAGCTGCTGCATTCGCTGCTGGATCTGCCCACGAACCGCATCTGTGTGGAACAGCGTAAGCGCTGAGCCGCTGCTTTGATCAAGTACCGAAATAGTTTTACCGAAAACCCAAAGGAGGAAGCGTTTTATGAGAGCACTTTCCAGAAACACCCGCAGGGTCACCGCCATGACACTGGCGGCGGCACTGGTCATTGCCGTCTACTTAAACTGGCAGTATGCCCGGGCGGACATCACCCCGCAGACAGAGGACGACACCCTCATGGTCTCGGCAGAGCCGGTGGAAGCAGATGCCGAGACCACCATCACGGATGCGCTGCCCACAGAAGCAGAAGCGGCCTCCGGTGCCAGCAAAAACTACGGCGAAGCACAGCTTGTCAGCGTTGCAAACGACAGCGGCACCCGCTTTTTTGAACAGGCCCGTCTCAAGCGGGAAAAGGCACACGATGAAGCCATGGACACCCTGCAAAAGAGTCTGAAATCCTCCTCCCTGACAGCGGAGGAGAAAAAGGAGTACACCGCACAAATGGCGGCAGGGCTGGAAGATCTGAACGCAGAAAATGAGATTGAGACACTGGTGCGCGCCAAGGGCTTTGCGGACTGCCTGTGCTTTTTACAAGCAGGGCGGGCAGACCTGACCGTGATGACGGCAGGCGAGCCGCTTACGGCGGCACAGGTGGCGCAGATCCGGGATGTAGTGATGAACAAAAGCAGCGTGACCGCCCAGAATATCACGGTGGTGGAGGTAAAGTAAGCACACTCTATTTATGCGGACACCCCGGCGGCGCAGGTGCAGTTTTTCTTGCAGGCAGAAAGCTGTATGCGCTGCCGGGATGCCATTCCGTGCTGATTTCCATCTTCTTTTCCAAACAAGTATTGAAATTGCCCCCGCATTGATGGTATAATAACTCTATCAAAAATGAATGCTGCGTGCCTTTATGCACCGCACAAGGGCGCGTTTGAACACAAAAGGCGGGCACGGCAGACCGGTTCCAACAATTTGAGACCGCCGCCGGAGCAGCCTTTGGATGGAGGACAGCACAATGGATTTACAGAACATGGATCTTCAGGGCGGCAGCCTTCAGATTTCGACCGAGGTCGTGGGCAAGATCGCCCGCTGCGCCGCACTGGAAGTGGATGGCGTTGCCGAGGTATCCTGCGGCGTGCAGAACAAAAAGCTGAAAAGTCTGCTGGAATCTGCCAGCATCCAGCCGCCTGTGGTGGTGGAGATGCGGGACGGCACAGCCAGCATCACCCTGCACCTGATGATGCAGTTCGGCGCACGGATCCCCTCTGTGGCTGAAAAGGTACAGGAGAACGTCAAGTCTGCTGTACAAAACATGACCAATGTGACGGTCAGCCGCGTAGATCTGGTCATTGCAGGCCTTACCGAAGCGCAGTAACAAATTCAGCAAAAAATCATATCAGAAACGATCCTCCTCCCGGTACGTCCGGCGGGGAGGGTTTGTATTGCGAAAGGAACATTATGGAAAATATTCTGCCCCGTAGAGAAGCCCGTGAAAACGCCTTTTTGCTGGCGTTTTCGCAGACCTTTGGTGACATTCCTCTTGCCGAGGCACTGTCCAACCATGCCGAGAACGATGAAGAGCATCCTGTGGATGCATTCAGCCGTCTGCTGCTGAATGCCTACTATGATCATTCCGCAGAGGTGGATGACGAGATCCGTGCCCATCTGCGTAACTGGACCATGGAGCGTCTGCCCCGCGTCAGCCTGACCGTGCTGCGTCTGGCTGTGGCCGAGATGCTGTTCGGCGGCGAAAACAAGCCCGGCGTTGCCATCAATGAGGCTGTGGAGCTGACCAAGAAGTACGGCGCGGGCGAGGACTACCAGTTTGTGAATGGCCTGCTGGGTGCTGTGGCACGCGACCACGGCCTGAGTGATGAAGCCGTCGCGGAGTCGGCTGAACAGTGAGCCGTTATACGCTCGGGGTCGATACAAGCAACTATGCAACCTCTCTGGCAGTTTTTGATACAGCCGGGGAGGTTGTTTGTGCAAAAAAGCGCTTTTTGCCGGTAAAAGCCGGGCAGCTTGGCCTGCGGCAGAGCGATGCACTGTTCCATCATACGGCGGCTCTGCCGGAGATGCTGCAGGAATTGGCGCAGGAATTCGACCTGACAAAAATAGATGCCGTAGGCGTTTCGCAAAAGCCGCGCCCGGTGGAGGGCAGCTATATGCCCTGTTTTCTGGCTGGTGTCAGCGCCGCAACGGCCTTTGCGGCGGCGCGGGACATTCCGCTGATCTACACCACCCATCAGCAGGGACACGCTGCGGCGGCGCTGTATGCCGCAAAGGGCGAGGCGCTGTTCTCCCAGAAGGTGCTGTTGTTCCATATCTCCGGCGGCACCACGGATCTTTTGCTGTGCGATCAGGTGCGTACCATCACCACCCTTGGCACCAGTACCGATCTGTACGCCGGTCAGGCGGTGGACCGCGTAGGCGTACGACTGGGCTTTGGCTTCCCCGCAGGTGCCGAGGTCTCGCGCCTTGCTGCGCAGTGCACCGAGGAAATCCGCCCAAAATCCAGCGTAAAAGGGCTGCAATGCAGCCTTTCCGGGCTGGAAAACCAATGCAACGCCCTGCTTGCGACCGGAAAAGCACCGGAATACGTCTGCAAGTACTGCCTGCTCTGTGTGGCAGATACTGTTGTCCGCATGACGAAGGCTGCGCAGAAGGAATACCCCGGCTTGCCGGTGGTCTGTGCCGGCGGCGTGATGAGCAGCGATATCATCCGCACATGGGTGCAGCAGCGTCTGCCGCAGGTCTATTTTGTGCCGGGGCAGTATTCCAGCGATAACGCCATCGGCGTATCCATTCTTGCTGCGCGGGAGGCCGGGCTATGGCTGATGTGATCTCGGTATCAGAGCTGAACCATTATGTCAAAACGCTTCTGGACGTCAACGACGGTCTGTTTGATCTTGCCCTGCGCGGCGAGATCGCAAACTTTGTGCAGAACGCCCGCAGCGGACACTGCTATTTTTCTCTGCGGGACGAAGCCTGCAGCGTAAAAGCAGTGATGTTTCGCACCGATGCCCGCCGTATGGCGTTTCGCCCAGAGGAAGGGATGCGGGTGGTGGTGCGCTGCCGTGCTACCCTTTACGAGCGGGACGGCGCGTTTCAGGTCTATGTGAACGAAATGTTCCCGGACGGTCTGGGCGAGGCACAGCTTGCGCTGGAACAGCTGAAGGCTCGGTTGGAAAAGGAAGGTCTGTTCGACCCCGCACATAAAAAGCCGCTGCCTGCGTACCCCAAATGTATTGGTGTCGTCACCAGTAAAACCGGGGCGGCGCTGCAGGATATCCGCAACGTGATCAGCCGCCGCTGGCCGTCTGTCCGGCTGCTGCTGTGCCCGGTAACGGTGCAGGGCTTTGAAGCCGCCCGGCAGATCGCTGCCGCCATCCACACACTGGATCAGAGCGGGCGGGTGGACGAGATCATTGTGGCACGGGGCGGCGGCAGCAGGGAGGACCTGTGGGTGTTCAACGCTGAGGAGATCGCCCGGGCGGCGTTTCGCTGCAAAACGCCGCTGATCAGCGCTATCGGACACGAGATCGACTACACTCTTCTGGACTTTGTGGCCGACCAGCGTGCACCCACACCGTCCGCTGCCGCAGAGCTTGCAGTGCCGGATCGGGAAGAGCAACAGCGCATTTTAAAAAATATTGAAGAAAATATTCACAAAAATATACAAAAACGGCTCGCGTTGTGTTATAATGGTCTGGAACAATACAACTTTTTGTTGGAGCAGAACGCGCCGGATAAAATCTTACAGCAGTATTCAAGCCGTCTACAGCAGATGCAACAGGCCATTCAGACGCGGCAAAAAGTGCGTATGAATGATAAAAACGTGCAGCTGCAGCACGCGGCTGCACTGGCGTCATCACTGGATCCGTACCGTGTGCTGGCTCGCGGCTATGCTCTGGTGACCGATGCAAAAGGCAAGGTCTGCACCATGGAGCAGCTGCAGCCGGAGCAGACCATCTGCGTGCGCAGCCGGCAATATCAGGCACGATGCCGTGTAGAAACGGTGGAGGAGATCAATGAGAGCACCCAAAAGCTTTGAAGAAGGAATGAATCGGCTGAACGCGATCCTTGCTCAGATGCAGCAGGAGGATACCTCGCTGGCAGATTCCGTCAAGCTGTATGCGGAAGCTGCCACCCTGATGCAGTACTGCCACGCGACACTGGAAAAAACGTCGCTGCAGATCGAGGAGATCAATGCAAGGCTCGCACAGACCGTAGAAGCACCACAGGAGCAGGAGGAAGAATAATGGAATACAAGGCGCAATATCAGGAATATCTGCTGCAGGCTACGGCTGCACTGGATGCTGCCAGTGCCCGTTTTCTGCCCGAGGAATCGGAGGTGTGCAGAGCAGCCCGCTATAGTCTGCTGGGCGGCGGAAAGCGCATCCGCGCAATTCTGACGCTCAGCGTCTGCGATATGCTGGGCGGCGAGATGCAGGCAGCTGCACAGTTTGCAGCAGCCGTGGAGATGCTGCATTGCTACTCGCTGATCCACGACGATCTGCCCTGCATGGACAACGATGATCTGCGCAGGGGACGCCCTTCCTGCCACAAAGCCTTCAGCGAGTCAACGGCAATGCTTGCCGGTGATGTGCTGCTGACCGAGGCCTTTGAGGTGATCGCCAATGCGCCCGCTGCACCGCAGATCTGCGTAGCAGCCGCCCGTGCGCTGGGCGCAGGTGCCGGCAGCCGCGGCATGGTCTACGGACAGGAGCTGGATCTGAAATATGAAGCGCTGGCAGCCACCGAGGAACAGCTGCGCCTTATCCATCGCAACAAGACCGGTGCGCTGATCAACGCCGCCGTCCAGATGGGCGCTGCTGCGGCCGGTGCAGCACCGCAGCAGTGTGAGATACTGGCATCCTACGCATACGGGCTGGGACTGGTGTTCCAGATCGTGGACGATGTGCTGGATGTTACCAGCACTCCAGAGCAGCTGGGCAAGCCCATTGGCAGCGACAGTGAAAACGGTAAGACCACCTTTGTCACTCTGTACGGAGTGGACGGTGCAATGGCACTGGCGCAAAAGCTGAACGAGCAGATCTGTAGTGATCTGCAGCAGCATTTTGGTGCAAAGGCGGCTTTCCTGCAGCAGCTGGCACAGCAGCTTCTGGTGCGCAAAAACTAAAGAAAAAGGAATACAGATATGCAGCTTATTCAAAACATCTTATCGGCCAATCAGATCTTGACCGCATCGCTTCTCAGTTGGTTCGTTGCACAGGTATTAAAGACGATCATCAACTTTATTCTGCTGGGCAAGTTTCAGCTGGAGCGGATGTGGGGCGATGGCGGTATGCCCAGCGCACACAGTGCGACCGTCTGTGCTATGGCCATTGTTACTGGGCGCAGCGCTGGGGTCTCCTCGCCCATTTTTGCGGTGGCCTGCGTGGTGGCTATTATCACCATGCACGATGCTATGGGCGTCCGGCACGAGACCGGCGAGCAGGCAAAGGTGCTGAACCAGATGATCGCCCAGTGGATCGATGTGAGCGAGAAAAACGCTCCCTTTTTGCAGAATATGCATCTGAAGGAAATGGTCGGCCACACGCCGCTGCAGGTCGTGGCAGGCGTGCTGCTCGGCTCGCTGGTGGGCTTTTTGTTCCCAGTCGTGTGATGAAATGCGGCCTTCTGCAGAAGCTGCTTTGTATTTGCGACAGAGCAGCGCAGAATGGCTGCGGTAGAAAAAGCGAAAGAACAAACGCATAAAGGACGTGTGAATATGGAATCGTTGCTGGACAAGATCGATCAGCCCAGCGATCTTAAAAAGCTGAATGCACAGCAGGTGGAGAAGCTTTGCGCGGAGATACGGCATTTTATGCTGGAGAATATCTCCAAGACCGGTGGACATCTGGCCTCTAATCTTGGCACTGTAGAGCTGACCGTGGCACTGCACCGAGTGCTGGAAACGCCGAAGGATAAGATCGTATTTGATGTGGGACATCAGTGCTACACCCACAAGCTGCTTACCGGACGCCGGAAGCAGTTTGACCATTTGCGGCAGCTGGATGGCATTTCCGGCTTCCCAAACCCCAACGAAAGTGTGCACGATGCCTTTATTGCCGGACATGGCAATACAGCACTTTCGCTGGCCATTGGCATGGCATGGGCAAAAAAGATCAAGCATGAGCCCGGACTTGTGGTGGCACTGATTGGTGATGGCGCCTTTACCGGCGGCATGGTGTACGAGGGTATGAACAACATCGGCGGGCTGGACAATCTGCTTGTGATCCTGAATGATAACAAGATGTCCATCTCCAAAAATGTAGGTGCGCTGGCGCGGTATTTGACCCATCTGCGCACGACTACGGCATATTACGACGCCAAGGACAATGTGCGCAGCTTTCTGGACGGTGTGCCATTGATCGGCCCGCCGATGAAAAAATCGCTGATGGGCGCAAAAACACTGGTGCGCCGCGCTATGTACCACTCCACCATGTTTGAGGATATGGGCTTTGAGTACATCGGCCCGGTAGACGGCCATAATGTGGAAGAGCTGGAGCGCACTCTGCGCTCGATCTACCAGCGGCCGGGTCCGCACTTTTTGCACGTTGTGACCAAAAAGGGCAAGGGCTATCAGCCGGCAGAGATGAACCCGGGCAACTATCACGGTGTATCGGCCTTTGACCCGGATGGAATGCCGGATCCGGAGGTTGCGCCGAAGGAGTCCTTCTCCACAGTTTTCGGTAAGCTGCTGGTGCAGGAGGGAACACAAAACCCGAAGCTCTGTGCGATCACTGCTGCCATGAAGTACGGCACCGGACTGCAGTTCTTTGCCCACCGCCACCCGCAGCGCTTTTTTGATGTAGGTATGGCAGAGCAGCACGCTGTTACTTTTGCGGCAGGCCTTGCCAGTCAGGGAATGCTGCCGGTGGTGTGCATCTACTCCACCTTCCTGCAGCGCTCCTATGACCAGATCATCCATGATGTCAATCTGCTAAAGGAAAATGTGCTCTTTGCCATTGACCGTGCGGGCTTTGTTCCCGCAGACGGCGAGACCCATCAGGGCATCTACGATGCAGCCTTCCTCAGCCAGCTTAACATCCCGGTCTATGCGCCTTCCAACTACGAAGAACTGCAATACTGGCTGCACTATCTGCTGCAGGATACGATCTCCGGCCCTCGTGCCATCCGCTACCCCCGCGGCGGCGAGAACACAAAGCTGGCGCAGTATCCCTGCACAAAGCAGGAGTACGACTTTTTGCAGCAGCTACCCGGGGCAGAGATCCTTCTGGTCAGCTATGCAGACGAGCTGGAAGATCTGCTGGATGCTGCCGACCAATTGAACGCTGCATCGCAAAATGCGGATGTTCTAAAACTTGTAAAGTTATATCCCTTTACAGATAAACTTATCGATGCTGTGTCGAAATACAAAATCGTGCTGTTTGCAGAGGAGTGCGTTGCTGCCGGCGGGATCGGTGAGCATCTGGCTTACGCTTTGCAGCAAAACGGCTGGAATGGCCGCTTTTTGCACTGTGCTGTCCGCACAGCCTGTCTGCCTCATGCAACCGTCCCGCAGATCAAGCAATGCACCGGTCTGGATGCTGCGGATATTGTACAGGCAGTCCGGGCTGCCCTCACGAAAGGAGAAAACGAGCTGTGAAAATTCGGTTGGACCAATATCTTGTGCAGAACGGACTTGTGCAGAGCCGGGAGCGCGCCAAAGCTTTGATCATGGCCGGTGTGGTTTTTGTCAACCAGCAAAAGGTGGACAAGGCCGGCGAGATGATCAAGGAGGACGCAGTTGTCGAGGTGCGTGGCCACGATATCGGCTATGTCAGCCGCGGCGGCCTGAAGCTGGAAAAGGCTATGAAGTGCTTCCCGCTTACCCCTGACAGCAAAGTGTGCATGGACATCGGTGCGTCCACCGGCGGCTTTACCGACTGTATGCTGCAAAATGGCGCAGTGAAGGTGTATGCCGTGGATGTTGGCTACGGTCAGCTGGCATGGAGCCTGCGGACGGATGAACGCGTGGTAAACATGGAACGCACGAACATCCGCTATGTCACGCCGGAGGATCTGGCAGAACCCATTGAGTTTTTCAGTGTGGATGTTTCCTTTATTTCTCTGCATCACATCTTCCCGGTGGCGCAGCACATCACCACCCCGGACGCTATGGGTGTCTGTCTGGTGAAGCCGCAGTTTGAGGCAGGCCGGGAGAAGGTGGGCAAAAACGGCGTGGTACGCGACCCCGCGGTGCATCGTGAGGTACTGCACAATGCCATGTCTTATGCTGCAGAAAACGGCTTTGTGGTGCGCGGGCTGGATTACAGCCCGGTCAAGGGGCCGGAGGGGAATATCGAGTACCTGATGTTTGTGCAGAAGAGCGATCAGCCCGCAGTGCTGGATGATGAAGCTGCCGCACAGGTGGTGGCGGCAAGCCATACCACACTGGATCGCTGAGACTCAGCCGTCAGCAAAGGAGAAGCCGGTATGACGATCTACATTTCGCCCAATCCGGGCAAGACCTCCGCAAGCGAGATCGCGCTGCGTGCGGCGCAGATCCTGCTGACCCACGGTGCCGCTGTGCTGATGAGCGATGCTCTGCGGGAAAGCTGCAGCACGGCAGGGGTCGTTTATCTGCCGCTGGAGCAGTGTCTGGAACGCACGGATGTGATCCTGACCATCGGCGGGGATGGCACCATCCTGCACGAAGCAAATCTTTCGCTCCGGTACGCAAAGCCCATCCTCGGCATCAATCTGGGACGCTGCGGTTTTCTGGCCACCTGCGAGATCGGCGAAATGGAAACAAAGCTGGCCGCCGTGGCACGTGGCGAGTTTCAGCTGGACAACCGGATGCTTTTATATGCCCGGGTGCTTGGTCAGGATGGCTGGGAAGGTCATGCCCTCAACGATGTAGTTGTGACCAAGGGGCGCTTGCAGCAGGCCATCGACTTCAGCATTTACTGCGATGATATTCTGGTAGAGCACTACCGGGGCGACGGTGTCATTGTGGCGACCCCCACCGGCTCTACGGCCTACTCGCTGGCAGCCGGCGGCCCGATTCTGGACTCGCAGACCAAGGGCGTTGTAGTGACCCCTATCTGCCCTCACAGTCTGGCCAGTCCGGCCATGGTGTTTGCGCAGGAGCGCAAGCTGAATGTCTGTGTGGGACAGGTGGCAGATGATGAAGTGTTTATCAGCTGTGACGGTGGTGTGGGCTACCCCCTCAAGGCGGGTGCCACCGCAGAGATCCGCCTGTCTGATCAGAACGTCAAGCTTATCACTTTTGGGCGGGCAGACCAGTTTCAGGCTATTGACCAGAAACTGCGTAAAAGACAATAACACGGGAGGCGATTTTTAAGATGGCACGCAGCCGCAAAGAAGATACAAAAACAAAAGCGGAACGCTTGCAGACGATCCTGCGTCTGGTGCAGGAGCATCCCATCAGCCGACAGGAGGTGCTGCTGGAGCACCTGCGGAACGAGGGCTTTGAGGTGACGCAGGCCACCGTTTCCCGCGATATCCGGGAACTGTGCCTTGTAAAGGCAGCTACTACCGAGGGCTATCGCTATGTTTCCAGCCGGAACGAAAGCTTCAACCCCAAGACCCAAGGGCGCTTTGAGACCATCTTCCACGAGTCTGTTCTGGAGGTGGATTATGCCGGGCACGTTGTGCTGGTAAAATGCTATTCCGGCATGGCCAATGCCGCCTGCGAGGTTTTTGACGCTTTGCAGTGGAAAAACGTTGTTGGCACCCTTTCCGGTGATGACACCTTTTTAATCGTTGCGCGCTCTGAGCGCGATGCCAAGACCATTTGTTCGGAGCTGACCCGTTATGTGGGACAGAGATGACGGTAGGAGAACGAAGCCATGCTGAGCAGCCTGCAAATTGAAAATGTTGCCGTGATCCAGAAGGCAGAGGTGCACTTTGAACCGGGACTGAACGTACTGACCGGCGAGACCGGTGCGGGCAAATCCATCCTGATCGATTCCATCAATGCGATCCTTGGCAACCGCACCTCTAAAGACTTGGTGCGTACCGGGGCTTCAAAGGCGGTGATCCGCGCCGCCTTTGAACAGGTGCCGTCTGCTGTGCTGGATAAGCTGGAGCAGTCCGGCTACGAGCGCTCCGAAGCACTGCTGCTCAGCCGCGAGATCACCGCTGAGGGTAAAAGCAGCTGCCGCATCAACGGAATGCCGGCTACCGCAGCTGTTCTGCGGGATCTGTGCGGCGGTCTGATCAACATCAACGGTCAGCACGATTCCGTAGGTCTGCTCAATCCGGCGCATCATCTGGGGATTCTGGATGATTATGCGCAGAATCGCACTGTTTTTCAGGAGTACTATACCTTGTACCGGAAACTGGTGCAGGTCAAGCGGGAGCTGGATGCTCTGATCACCGACGAAGCTGAAAAGCAGCGCAAGATCGATCTGCTGCAATATCAGGTGCAGGAAATTGAGGATGCCGGACTGACTGCCGGTGAGGAGCAGACGCTGGAAAACCGCCGGAAGGTGCTGTCCAATGCATCTGCCATCCGGGATCGTCTGGCACAAAGCTATGCGCTGCTATCCGGCAGTGATGACGCTGCAGGTGCGGTGGATCTGCTGGGGGAAACCTCTAACGCAGTGGATGCCGCTGCGCAGTTGGACCCTGCGCTTACAGCCGCCGCTGGGCAGCTGCTGGACTTATACTATAATGCCAAGGACGTGGCCGCAGATCTGATCGGGCGGCTGGATGCCTACGACACCAACGATGCAGAGCTGGACGAGGTGGAGCAGCGGCTGGATCTTTTGTACCGGCTGAAGCGCAAATACGGCAGCACGGTGGAGGACGTGATCGCTTTCGGGCAGAAGGCCCGGGAGGAGCTGGATAGCATCCAGCATTCCCAGCAGCGCTATGATGCCTTGCAGGCGGAAAAATTGCGTCTTTACGCAAAAGCGCGGGAAAAAGCAGAGGTGCTGACCCAGACCCGGCTGAAAGCCTTTGAGGAATTGAACACCCGCATTTCCGGCACGCTGGACTTTTTGAATATGCCGGGCGTGCGCATGACCTTGCGGCACACCCGCGGTCCGCTGGCCAGCCACGGGCAGGACAGCGTTGAATTCTACATCTCAACAAACCCCGGTGAAGCGCCTAAGCCGCTGGCTAAAATCGCGTCCGGCGGCGAGCTGAGCCGTATCACCCTTGCCATCAAGAACGCAATGGCCGATAAGGACGCTGTGCCAACCGTGATCTATGATGAGATCGACAGCGGCGTGTCCGGTAAGGCGGCGGGACGCATCGGTGAGGTGCTGCGCCAGAGCGCACAGGGACATCAGATCCTGTGCATCACCCATACGGCGCAAATCGCAGCGCTGGCCGACTGCCATCTGCTCATCCAGAAAAACGTGTCCAACGAGCGCACCTATACCGAGATCCATCCGCTGGACGAAAATGGCCGCGTAGAAGCCTTGGCGCGTCTCATCTCCGGCGACCATGTCACCGAACTTTCCCGCGCCAATGCACGGGAAATGCTGCAGGAGCGCAAGCACAGCGGTTGATTCATAGGAATGCATTTATGCAGAAAAAGACAGCTCTTGACAAGGCGGCGGTCTTGTGATAGAGTAGACACTGTTAATGGCGATGAAGGGAACAAGTACCCTGAAGCGTTCTGTCCAGAGAAGTCCCGGTTGGTGCAAGGGACCACAGAACAGCAGGGGAAATACCTCCCGGAGCTGCAGGCTGAATGCGTAAGGCTAGTAGGCTGTGCCGCGTGCGAGCGTTAAAGACGCAGGAGTGTCACTCTACTCTGGGGTGTGCACTCGTAAGGCCGTTTCTGTGAGGAAACGGCAAACAGAGGTGGTACCGCGAAGTTATCTCGCCCTCTGCCAAATTTATTTTTGGCAGAGGGCGTTTTTGTTTCCTCTGCCCCAAAAACAGGAGGTTTTTCCCATGACGCTGTACGAAGAACTGAAAGCTCGTGGTCTGGTAGCGCAGATCACCGATGAGGAGATCATCGACCTGATCAACAACGGCAAGGCTACCTTTTACATTGGCTTTGACTGCACTGCCGACAGCCTGACCGCCGGCCATTTTCTGGCGCTGACCCTGATGAAGCGCCTGCAGCTGGCAGGCAACAAGCCCATCGCTCTGATCGGTGGCGGCACCACGATGATCGGTGACCCCTCCGGCCGTACCGATATGCGCAAGATGCTGACTAAGGACGATATCGCCCATAATGCGGCCTGCTTTAAGAAGCAGATGGAGAAGTTTATCGATTTCTCCGAGGGCAAGGCGCTGATGCTGAACAACGCCGACTGGCTGCTGGATCTGAACTACGTTGAGCTGCTGCGCGAGGTAGGTGCCTGCTTCTCCGTGAACAACATGCTGCGCGCCGAGTGCTACAAGCAGCGCATGGAGAAGGGCCTGTCCTTCCTGGAGTTCAACTACATGATCATGCAGAGCTACGACTTCTACTACATGTTCCAGCACTACGGCTGCAATATGCAGTTCGGCGGCGACGACCAGTGGAGCAATATGCTGGGCGGCACCGAGCTGATCCGCCGCAAGCTGGGCAAGGATGCCTACGCTATGACCGTGACCCTGCTGACCGACTCTCAGGGCAAGAAGATGGGCAAAACCGCCGGCAACGCTGTCTGGCTGGACCCCAACAAGACCAGTCCCTTCGAGTTCTACCAGTACTGGCGCAATGTAGGCGATGCCGATGTGATGAAGTGCATTCGGATGCTCACCTTCCTGCCGCTGGAGCAGATCGAAGAGATGAGCACCTGGCAGGATCAGCGCCTGAACGAAGCCAAGGAGATCCTTGCCTACGAGATGACCAGCATGGTGCATGGCAAGGAGGAGGCCGAAAAGGCTCAGAATGCTGCCCGTGCACTGTTCAGCGGCAACGCGATGGATACCGAGCATATGCCCAGCACCCAGCTGACCGAGGCTGACCTGACGGACGGCGCTATCGGCATCCTGACCCTGATGGTCAAGGCCGGTCTGGCTGCTTCCAATGGCGAAGCACGCCGTCTGGTGGTGCAGGGCGGTGTGCTGGCAGACGGCGAAAAGGTCGCTGCTCCCACTGTCAGCTTTACCGCAGAGCAGCTGGCCAAGGGTATCGTGATCAAGAAGGGTAAAAAGATCTACCACAAGGTAACGCTGTAAAAAAGCATTATTAAAAATGGTCCAGAAACGTCTGTAGGCGTTTCTGGACCATTTTTTACATTTTAGCGCGTAACAGCCGCTGATGGCCTACAAATCAAACCGGAAACGCAACTGCCCCCTCCGGCCTATTGCTGTTACAGCTCGTACGCCTTTTTCAGCGCTTCATAGGCAGCATCTTCGTTTTCAGCGTGGACGAGCAGAGAGATATCCAGATCGCTGGTGGTGATCAGCAATACCTCGATACCAGCCATAGCCAGTGCGTTCAGCGCCCGCGCAGCCACGCCGCAGCTGGTGACCATATCCTCGCCGAACAGATTCAGCTTGGAGTAGCCCACGCTGATCAGAGGAGAAGCCTTGGCGTCCTTATCCAGATTTGCCGCCGAGATTGCTTTCATCACCAGTGGCAGATCGCTGCTGGATGCGGTAAAGCTGAAATCAATGGTAGTGCCATGTGGGGCGCTTTGGCTGATCATGTCCACCACCACGCCGGTCTCTGCAAAGATATCCAGATAGCGGGACAGACTGTTGCCCCGGAACGCCACGTCCTGCACGCTGATCATCATCAGGTCAGTCTCGATATTGATCTTCGATACTCCGTACATAAAAAGTCCTCCGTTCTGCCCGGGCTACCGGGCAACGCTCAATCATTTCACATTTTTATGTAAGTACTATCGCAATTCAACTTTTAATGCAACAGCGCTGCATTGCATAGCACAAATACGCCGCTTTTATGTTACACTAATTCTTGTCTTGCGACAAAAAGGATGCGCTGATATTATTTTGCGCGATTTTTTGTATCCTGTCAAGGCTGAAATCAGAATATTTTGCCCGTACACCATGTGCTGCCGCCAATTCCTGTGTGTAATCGCGCAAAAGATAGGTGCGCACATTGGCTTTTCCTGCATCGTAATGTGTCACGGTGGGGTGCAGCTGCGGCGCAAGCACTGCACATTGCACTGAGCCGTTCGGCTGTGTGGTCTTTTGCAGCTGCAAGGTCAGGATAGCTCCCACCAGCTGATCCGGGCGGCTCTGAGTGCTGAGAAAATTGCCCAGCGAGTAGGCCGCAAAACTCCGCCGCCCATCTGCTGCGGTAAGCCACTGGGCATCCTGCAGCACATGAGGGTGGGTGCCCACAATGACATCCGCACCCCAGTCTGCCAGCTGTTGCGCCAGTGTGCGCTGGCTGTCCACGATGGCGTGGCTATCCTCTACACCCCAGTGAACCCCAACCACTACAAAATCCGCCTGCTGGCGTGCCAAACGCACCTGCCGCTCGATCACATCGGTCTGGCTGGTGTAGATGATATTGGCCGTCATATTCTTGTTCTGGCGGATGCCGTTGGTGTGCTCGGTGTAGGAGAGATAGGCGATGGTGACGCCGTTGACGGTTTGCAGCGGGATGCGGTCATAGTCCTCTTCGCCGCGCCACAGACCGGTGGTGACCACGTCCTCCGGCATAGACTCCCAGAACTGTAGAGTGGCTGCAATACCGGACGCGCCCTTGTCGTAGGTGTGGTTATTGGAAAGGCTGAACACCCGCACCCCGGCGCGGTACAGCGCCCGCGCACAGTCGCCGGGGGTGGAAAAGCTGGGGTAGGTGGAGGGTGCAAGGGTGTCGCTGCAAAGGGTCTCCTGATTGATCCAGTTTACATCCTGCTCAGCATAGAAAGGAGCGATATGCTCATAACAGTAATCAAAGCTGTACTTTCCATCTTCGCCTGCCCGGCGGGCGGCCTGATTATAAATGGGAGAGTGGATCAGGTTATCTCCTGCTGCGGAAAAGCGGATGGTCTCTACCACAGGCTGTGGTTCAGGTTCCGGCTCCGGTGCCGCAACAGATGAAGCAGGGGATAGCGTATCCTCCGGCGGCGCAATGCCGCCCACCGGCACATCTTCTCCCGGCAGTCTTGTCCAGATCCCCAGACACAGTGCTATCACGCTCACCGTAAGAACCGACAGCACCACCGCCCGGAGCGTTTGCTTTCGGCCGCGCTTACGGGCAGCCGGACGCCGCCGCTTTAAAGGCTCCTGCTTCATCGTTCACCTCTTCTCCCGGCGTATGCCGGGGCAGCTTATTTTTCAGAGGGCGGCGATCAGGTCACCCATATCGTACAGACCCGGCTCCTTCTTTGCCAGATAGACCGCAGCATTCACGGCGCCGTTGGCAAAGATGCTGCGGGAGTAGGCGGTGTGCCGCAGGGTGATCACCTCGTCCGGGCCGCAGAACAGCACCTCGTGGTCGCCCACGATGCTGCCGCCGCGCACAGCGCTGATGCCAATCTCCCTCGGGTCGCGCTTCTGGCGCACGGAAGAGCGGTCGTACACATAATGGTACGCGCCGTCATTTTCCTCGTTGATGGCATCGGCCAGCATCAGCGCCGTTCCGCTGGGTGCATCCAGCTTGTTGTGGTGATGCTGCTCCACGATTTCGATATCATAGTTGATGCCCAGCACAGCAGAGGCGCGCTTGCACAGCTCGGCCAGCACATTGATGCCCATGGACATATTGGCGCTCTTGAACACCGGAACGCTGCGGGACAGCTGCACTACCTTCAGCTGCAGCTCCTCCGAAAGGCCGGTGGTGCACACCACGATGGGCATTTTGTGGGTCTGGCAGTAGGGCAGTGCCTTTTCCACTGCGGCAGGGGAGCTGAAGTCGATGATCACATCGCCCTTGCCGTTCAGCTTTTCCAGACTGTCGTAGACCGGGATACCGTTCTGCTCGCCGTCCTTCATATCGATACCGGCCACCACGCAGCAGTCCTCCCGCTGTGCGATCATATCGCACAGCACATGGCCCATGCGGCCGCCAATGCCCTGAATCACGATCTCTGTCATTGTTGTTTCCTCGTTTCTATAATATGGCAGAATGCCCGGAAGCTGAAAATTCCCGGGCATTCTGTACGCTGTTGTTATTCCTTAATAAGACCTGCAGCCTGCAGAGCCTGCTCGATCTTTGCCTTGTGGGCATCGCTGGGCTCTACCAGCGGCAGACGGCACTCACCCGCGTTCCAGCCCAGCACGTTCATGGCGTACTTGACCGGAATGGGGTTCACCTCGCAGAACAGAGCCTCCTCCAGCGGCAGCATTTCCAGCTGCAAAGCGCAGGCCTTGGCGGTGTCACCGTCAAAGAAAGCCTGACAGCAGTTATGCACCAGCTCCGGCGCAACATTGGACACCACGCTGATGACGCCCTTGCCGCCCAGTGCCAGCAGGGGAACTACCTGATCGTCGTTGCCGGAGTAGATATTCAGCGCATCACCGCACAGTGCGGCCACCTTGGCCACCTGAGAAATATTGCCGGAGGCCTCCTTGATGCCGTTAATGAGCGGGTGCTTGCTCAGCTCCAGAGCGGTCTCAGGCGCAATGTTCAGACCCGTGCGGGAGGGCACATTGTACAGGATGACCGGGATGCCGCCAGCCTCAGCCATGGCGGTAAAGTGTGCCACCAGACCGGCCTGCGAGGTCTTGTTGTAGTAGGGGGTGACCATCAGCAGGGCATCAGCGCCGCAGGCAGCAGACTTTGCTGCCAGTGCGCAGCCGTGGTCGGTATCGTTCGAACCGGCACCGGCAATGACCGGTACGCGGTGATTGACCGTATCCACGGCGAACTTGATGGCGGCCAGCTGCTCCTCATCGGTCATGGTAGAGCACTCGCCGGTGGTGCCGCAGATGATGATGGCATCAGTGTGGCGGGCGATCTGATCCTCGATAATGCGGCCCAGCTCGTCAAAGTTGATGCTTCCGTCCTCGTACATCGGGGTGATGATGGCCACACCCGCGCCGGTAAAGACAGGCTTCTTCATAGTAAAAAACTCCTTTGCTGCGTGTATCGCGCAAAAATTCAGGCATTAGTCCATATAGCCCTTTGCTGCCAGCAGCTCAGCCAGCAGCACAGCACCGCCGGCAGCACCGCGCAGGGTGTTGTGGCTCATGCAGGCAAACTTGTAGTCAAACAGGGTGTCCTCCCGCAGACGGCCGATGCACACGGCCATGCCGTTCTCGGTGTTGCGGTCCAGCTTGGGCTGCGGACGATCGGGCTCGGTAAAGTAGTGCAGGAACTGCTTGGGTGCGCTGGGCAGGTTCAGTTCCTGTGCAGGGCCGCGGAAGTTCGCCCAAGCTTCCAGCATCTGCTCCTTGGTGGGCTTTTTATCAAAGCTTACGAACACGGCTGCGGTGTGACCGTCCGAAACGGGCACGCGGAAGCACTGTGCCGTGATGACCGGCTTCTCGGCGTTGACGATCTGGTCGCCCTCGATATGGCCCCACAGCTTCAGCGGCTCGCGCTCGCTCTTTTCCTCCTCGCCGCCGATGTAGGGGATCACATTGTCCACGATCTCAGGCATCCGGTCAAAGGTCTTGCCTGCACCGGAAATAGCCTGATAGGTGCACACCAGTGCCTTGCTCACGCCAAAGTCCTTCATCAGGGGATGCAGGGCGGGCACATAGCTCTGCAGGCTGCAATTGGACTTGACAGCGATGAAGCCGCGCTTGGTGCCCAGACGCTTGCGCTGGGCGGGAATGATCTCGATATGGTCGGCGTTGATCTCGGGCACCACCATGGGAACATCGGGGGTGAAACGATGGGCACTGTTGTTGGAGACCACCGGGCACTCAGCCTTGGCGTATGCTTCCTCCAGTGCTTTGATCTCGTCCTTGGGCATATTGACAGCGCAGAAAACAAAATCCACCTGCGAAGCAACTTCCTCTACCTTGGAAGCGTCCAGAACGGTCATCTTCTTCACGCTCTCCGGCATGGGAGTGGTCATGGCCCAGCGGGAGCCTACTGCATCCTCATAGCTCTTGCCCGCACTGCGGCCGGATGCGGCCAGTACGGTCAGCTTGAACCAGGGATGATTCTCCAGCAGAGTCACAAAACGCTGACCCACCATGCCAGTTGCGCCTACAATACCCACTTTATACTGTCTTTCCATTTCCAGCACCTTTCCTTTCAAAAAACAAACAGCAAATCTTAGTATTGCGAAGAACACGGCTTGCAAACCGGACAGCGATGCAATATAATAGATACTGTTTATACAGATTCTATGATATCATTGATACGTTGTCCGTGTCAATCATCGGAAAGGCAAATGCACACTATGTTAAAAAAAGATTTTTGGTATGATTTACCCAAAGAGCTCATTGCACAGGAGCCTGCAGCCCCGCGGGATGCGGCGCGGCTGATGGTTCTGAGCCAAAAGGACGACAGCATCCGGCACAAGGTGTTCCGTGATCTGCCGGAATTTCTGGAACCGGGGGATCTTTTGGTGGTAAACAATTCCAAGGTGCTGCCCGCCCGCATCGTGGGCGTCAAGCAGCCCACCGGTGCCGTGTGCGAGCTGCTGCTGCTGCGGCAGGTGAAGGGCGACCAGTGGGAGTGTCTGGCAAAGCCCGGCAAGCGGATGCAGCCCGGTACGAAGGTAAGCTTTGGTGACGGCAGTCTGACCGCTGTGGTAGACGAGACCATGGAGGACGGCAACAAGTACGTTACATTCTATTATGATACCGAAACGCTTTATGAAAAGCTGGATGAATTTGGCAAGATGCCGCTGCCGCCTTACATCACAAAGCAGCTGGAGGATCAGAGCCAGTATCAGACCGTCTACGCCAAGGAGCTGGGCAGCGCGGCTGCTCCCACCGCCGGGTTGCACTTTACCCCGGAGCTGATGGACACCCTCCGCGCTATGGGCGTCGGCATTGCCGAGGTCACACTGCACGTTGGTCTGGGCACCTTCCGCCCTGTACAGGAGGACGAGATCAGCGACCACAAGATGCACAGCGAGTGGTACTCCATCAGCGAGGAGACCGCCCGCCGCATCCGCGAGACCAAGGCCGCGGGCCACCGGGTCATCGCAGTGGGTACTACCAGCTGCCGCACGCTGGAGGCTGCTGCTGCCAAGTATGGCGAGATCAAAGCCTGCAGCGGCAACACCTCCATCTTCTTGTATCCGGGGGTGAAGTTCAACTGCATCGACGGCCTGATCACCAACTTCCATCTGCCGGAGAGCACCCTGATCATGCTGGTGTCCGCTCTGTACGGCTACGAAAAGACCATGCACGCCTATGAAGTAGCCGTGGCAGAGAAGTACCGCTTCTTCTCCTTTGGCGATGCTATGCTCATTTTGTGATTTTTTTGTAATTGCGGCATAATGCTGCTGTGATCATTCTGATAACTTGCAGGCTTGCTGCCTGCATCGAGGCTGCACGGCTGTTTTCCGTGCGCAGAAAGGAAAAGACCATGCCTTCTTTGACGACCTACACCCTGCTCAAGCAGGAACACAACGCCCGGCGGGGCGAGTTCAAAACCGTGCACGGCACGGTGCAGACCCCTGCCTTCCAGAACGTTGCCACCGCCGGTGCCATCAAGGGCGGCCTGTCGGCGCAGGATCTGAAGGATATCGGCGCGCAGGTCATGCTGTGCAACACCTACCACCTGCATCTGCGTCCCGGCGACAAGCTGGTGGCAGATATGGGCGGCCTGCACAAGTTCACCCGCTGGAACGGGCCTATCCTGACCGACAGCGGCGGATTTCAGGTGTTCAGTCTGGCAAAGCTGCGTAAGATCACCGAGGAGGGCGTGACCTTCGCCTCTCATCTGGATGGTCACCGCATCTTTATGGGCCCGGAGGAGAGTATGCAGATCCAGGCAAATCTGGGTTCTACCATCGCCATGGCCTTTGATGAGTGCGTGGAGAACCCCGCCCAGCACGATTACTCCAAGGACAGCTGTGAGCGCACCACCCGCTGGCTGAAGCGCTGCAAGGCCGAAATGGTACGGCTGAAGCACGAGGGCATCTCGGTCAACCCGGATCAGCTTCTGTTCGGCATCAATCAGGGCTGCACCTATGCAGATCTGCGCGTGGAGCACATGAAGCAGATCGCCGAGCTGGAGCTGGACGGCTACGCCATCGGTGGTCTGGCTGTGGGCGAGCCCACCGAAGTGATGTATGAGATGATCAGTCAGGTGGAGCCGTATATGCCCAAGGACAAGATCCGCTATCTGATGGGCGTCGGCACCCCCGGCAACATCATCGAGGCCGTTGCCCGCGGCGTGGATCTGTTTGACTGCGTTATGCCCAGCCGCAATGCCCGCCACGGTCATCTGAATACATGGAGCGGTATCATCAACATCAAAAATGCCAAGTACGAGCGGGACGAGCGTCCCATCGACCCCGCCTGCGGCTGCCCGGTGTGCCGTAATTACTCCCGTGCCTACATCCGGCATCTACTCAAGGCAGACGAGATGCTGGGTATGCGTTTGACCGTGATGCATAACCTGTGGTTCTATAACCACCTGATGGAACGTATCCGGGATGAACTGGATGCCGGTACCTTTACCGCCTTCCACGACAGATACGTGAAGCTTCTGGATACCCGAATTTAAACTTTAGCCTTGCAACAAGGCCGATAAGAGGGTATAATAGCATTATCTGAATTTTTGAGAGGAGATTTTGCCCCATGCAATTTCTGACTACCACGTCCGAAGGCTATATCAGCCTGTTCTTCACGCTGGCACTGATGCTGGTCCTGCTGTACTTCATGATCTACCGTCCCCAGAAGAAGCAGGAAAAGAAGGATGCCGCTATGCGCAGCAGTCTGGAGATCGGCGATCAGGTCACTACCATCGGCGGTGTCATTGGCCGCGTTGTCGCCATCAAGGACGACACCTTTGTTCTGGAGACCGGCGCTGACCGCGTGAAGATCCGCTTCACCAAGTCTGCTATCTCTTCGGTCGAAAAGCTGAACATGGACAAGGCTCCTGCCGACAAGAAGTAAGCGTTAACACCGTGCATACATGAACCGCCTCCCTGCATAGACTATGTGCAGGGAGGCGGTTTTGTTATGTCTGAGTCTCGAGGTTTCCCGGCGGAACTTGTTTCGTTTCTGCTTTTCGGGGCGTTGGGGGTAGCTGTAACAGCGGCAGCTTTGGCCGGTTTTGCGCAGCTGATGGCCGGGCAGGGCTGCTCCGGCAGTGTCGTGCCGGTACTTGCCACAGCAGCCGTGTGCATGGGTAGTTCGCTGTGTGCACTGGCGGCAGCGTTCCGTAAAAAGGTGCGCGGTCTGCTGACCGGACTGCTTCAAAGTACATTTCTGGCGGCACCGCTTGTGCTTTCTGCTGTGTGGAACGGCACCGCTGCCGCGCCGGCTGTAGTGTGCCGTATTCTGGCGGTGCTGCTCTGCGGCTGTATCGGAGGGCTGCTTGGGGTCACCCTGCGCAGCCGCAGGCACACGCTTCGTTGATCGATCCGGCAAATCGAATCCATCAGAGGAGAAAACAGCGTATGTGGATCTATGAACAGACCAAACCGGAGGAAAACCTGTCCTTGCTGCCACAGACGGTCAGCCTGCCGGTGCAGAAAGCAGAGCCTGCTCTGCCGACTGTACCGGAAACTGCACCGGAGCCCGTAGAGCAATTGCCATCAAAAGAGCCCTGCATCCCGGCAAAGCGGCACGCCACCCGGGATTGCTGGCTGCTGGCTGCGGCCTTTCTGCTGGGGAGTTCGGCAGCCGGTGTATTGCAGGCCGTATGCGATGCCCGGCAGGCAGAACTGCTGCGGTATTATCTGGAAGCGTGGCAAGGGCTGTTTGCACCGGGCAGTATGCAAGGGACGGTACAGCTTTTTAGCATGGAATATCTGGCTCTCGGCCTTGTGGTCAGCCTGTTTCTGGTATTGGGGCTGTCGGCCCTTGGGCCTATAATGATCTTTGGCAGCATGATGTTGTACGGTTTGGGCAGCGGTCTGCTCATGGTACAGCTTTGCACAGCAGGCGGGTGGAAAACAATGCTCTCGGCACTGCTGTGGACAGGCTTACCGGCGGCAGCAGCAAGCGGCTGTCTGTGCTTTTTCGGGGCCTGCGCTTTGCAGGTCAGCAGCCGAATCCACGCCTATTCCTTCCGCAAGCATTCCGGCGGACAAGCCCGCCCCGGGGTGCAGACACTGCTGGGACAATATCTGCTGACCATGGTAGTGTTGCTGCCGCTGTGCGGTGCGGCGGCAGGGCTTTCGTATCTGGGCAGCTGCCTGTGAACAGCATCCTTTTCTTGCGGGTTTTGGTACAGTGTGTTACAATAACAAAAGACCATAAATAAATGAGGGACAGACATGAAACTGAAATCCGTCTATGTATGCTCCAATTGCGGAGAGACAAGCCCCCGCTGGATGGGGCGCTGCCCCAGCTGCGGCAGCTGGAATACCATGAACGAGGACGTTGTTGCCGAAGCTCCAAAGGCAGGGACTCCTGCTGCCCGGCAGGCTGCTGCGGCTCGTCAGGAGGGCGTGACCACCCTGACCGCCCGGCGGCTGTCAGAGATCAGCACGACTGAGGAAAAAAGCCGCATCCTGACCGGTATCTCGGAGCTGGACCGCGTATTGGGCGGCGGCATCGTGCTGGGCGGCGTGGTGCTTTTGAGCGGTGAGCCGGGCGTGGGTAAATCCACTATGCTGTTACAGCTGTGCGGCGCCATCTCTAACCAGCACAGCGTGCTGTATATCACCGGAGAGGAATCTGTCCGGCAGGTCAAACTGCGCGCCGCACGGCTGAAGGTACCGCAGGACAACATCTTTCTGGCGGCAGAAAACGACGTGGATGAGATCTGCGGCCTGATTGAAAAGGAAAAGCCGGATCTTGTGGTCATTGACTCCATCCAGACCATGCGCTGCATGGATATCTCGTCCTCGTCCGGTACAGTCAGTCAGGTGAAGGAGAGTGCCGCGCGGCTGCTGGCGGTAGCCAAAAAGCAGGAGATCCCCATGTTCATCGTGGGTCATGTGAACAAGGATGGCGCGATCGCAGGTCCCAAGGTCATGGAGCATATCGTGGATACGGTGCTTTACTTTGAGGGTGACAAGATGCTGCCGTACCGCATTCTGCGGGCAGCAAAAAACCGCTATGGCTCCACCAATGAGCTGGGAATGTTCGACATGACCGGCACAGGGCTTGCCGAGATCGAAAACCCCTCCCAGATGCTACTGGAGGGGCGTCCGCTGGGGGTCTCCGGCAACTGTGTAGCCTGCACCATGGAGGGCAGCCGTCCCATCCTGAGCGAGATTCAGGCGCTTGCCACCAAGACAAATTTCCCGGCACCCCGCCGCGCCTGCAGCGGATACGACTATAACCGCATGAACCTTTTGATCGCTGTGCTGGAAAAGCGGGCAGGGTACTTCTTTGGCAATCTGGATGTCTACGTTAACATCGTAGGCGGCATTGCGTTGCGGGATACCGCCTGCGACCTTGCAGTCTGCCTGAGCATGGTCTCCTCGCTGCTGGACCGCCCTGTCAGCGATAAGCTTATCGCCATTGGCGAGGTAGGTCTGGGCGGGGAAGTGCGCAGTGTGCCCAATCTGGAACAGCGCCTGCACGAGGCAGAGCGTATCGGCTTTGAGCGGGCAGTTATCCCTAAGCACAGTCTTGCACACCTGAATGCCGCAGATTATCCCGGCATGAAGCTGGTCGGTGCGGCGTATATTGCAGATGCCATTAATGCGCTGAAAAATGACCGCCTGTGATGAAACGAGGAACCTATGTCGATCTATCTGGACGAAAGAAACCCCGGTAAGCACGCGCCCTTTGAGGATGCCGCCCCGGATATTGTAGAATATGTGCGGTATCTTGAGGTGATCGCCGGTAAAAGTGCCAACACGGCTTTCAATTATTACTGTGACCTGCGCTCTTTCAGCCGCTTTATGAAGCGCCGCCGCGGTCTTGTGCCAACAGATGCAGAATTTAAAGAAATTGACCCCAAGGGGCTGGACACAGCCTTCTGGGGCAGCATAACAAAAGAGGACATCTACGAGTATCTTTATTTTCTGAACCGGGAATGCGGCAACAAAAAATCCTCTACCGCCCGGCGGCTGGCCAGCCTGCACGGCTTTTATGATTATCTGGTCAATCAGGTCAACCGCTTAACCGAGGACCCTACGGCGGCTATCCGCCCGCCCAAGCAGGATAAAGTATTGCCAAAATATCTGACAGCAGAGCAGTCCATCTCGCTTTTGGAGAGCACCCAGACCCAGAGCGATTTCCCGGAGCGGGACTACTGCATGGTGGTGCTGTTCCTCAACTGCGGTATGCGTCTTGCGGAGCTGGTAGGCATGGATCTTGGAGACATCGATTTAGAGCAGCGGCAGATCCGCCTGTTTGGCAAAGGCCATAAGGAACGCATGGTCTATCTGAATGATGCCTGTGTGGAGGCGTTGCAGTTGTATCTGCATAAACGCAACACCATGGAAGGGCTTTCACCCAAGGAAAAAGCGGTATTTATCACCCGTATGCGCAAGGAACGTATCTCGAACCGCAGGGTAGAACAGCTGATTTCCGGCGCAATGAAAGCTGCCGGACTGAAGGGCTTTTCCACCCATAAGCTGCGCCATACTGCCGCTACGTTGATGTATCAAACCGGCAATGTGGATATCCTTACCCTCAAGCAGCTTCTGGGTCACAGCAGCGTTGGGACAACGCAAATTTATACGCACCTACAAGAATTTCAGGTGCGCTCTGCCATTGAAGAAAACCCGTTGGGCAAGGTACTACCCATAAAAGCCGCAAAAGCGGCCTTGGATACAACAGAAATGGCAGGGGAGATGCCACCTGAAAATGCCCCGGCGGGAGAGGACGATTCTGAGCCGTCCGGCCCTATGGCGGCCTTTGAGGGCGCTGCACAGGATGGCTTCCGAGCAGATATCTCGGCAATGTCTGCCGAAGAAACCGACGACTCATCGAACGATACTTAAACCACTAAGATCTTATAACCTGAATAGCGCTTGAAACGATGCAAAGGCCTATGACACGATCCGGCTTGACCGGATTAAAGTCATAGGTCTTTATAATTTACATTATAAGCAGTCAGCATCCATACATAAGAAACGATCTGGTCGAAACACGCAAAGTAATGTCTACACAAAAGCAACTGAACAACCACAGCCGTAACATGAAATGTTATAAAGCAAGCGCATAGAGATGCTTGCCGGAATAAAATTGCTGGAGCAAAATGAATTACTAACAAACCAATGAAGCAGCGCATAACACGGAAAGTATCTGAAAGTGCGAGACAAATAAAACAATAAAACATGGTAAAAAGTGCAGAATGTGCAAAGCGGTTGAATCAAGCCTAAAAATGATCCAGCCGGGGCTGAAACGCCCAAAATCCGGGAAATGGGTATTTTTCACTCCCCTAAGTTTCGCATAACGTGCATTATACGAAATAACTATAATCAAAAAACAGAAGCTGCCCTTCTCTCTTTCTGTCAGATTTCCGGCAGCTTCTGTGGATGCGTTTCAGTTTGCATACGCCTGCATCTACACCGCTGGACGTATTACCAGTACGTTCAAGTGTTTGACTTCTGCCTGCGATGGCTGTTCTGGTGCGTTACCAGTCATGTTATATAAGCAGTATCGCTTCTTCTGCTTTGGTGATGCGATGCTCATTTCAATGGCAGCGGTTCTGTGCCAAAGTACGCACAGATGGCTTCGTAATAAATACGCGCCACAGTCTTGCAGCCCTCCTCGCTGCCAAATCGCTCTACATCCTCGGCGTTTGTCACAAAGCACTGTTCTGACAATACTGCCGGACAATCCACATCTTCCAGCAGCGTAAAACTGCGTTCGTTCCGCACCTGTGTGTAGGTGTTTTCCACCAGCTGCTTCTGGTCGTTTTCCAGATAATAAATGTAACGCACTCCCCCACGTCCGCGCAGCTTTGCGCCGATGCTCTGCATTCCACCTGCCAGCAGCCGGGCAAAATAAAAGCTCTCCTGATGCCATGTGCGCCCGGGCACTGCCGGATAGCATTCAAAGCCGGATGCCGTAGAGCCGTTGGCTGCGGAGTTGCCGTGGATGGACAGCAGCAGCTGCGGGCTTTGGGCACTGGCGGCGGCTGCACGTTGGGCAGGTGTCGCGGTTTTATCAAAGCTTTCCCGGGTCTGCAACGGAATGTAATTCGGATCCTGCTCTAACCATTGAAGCAGCGCAGTAGCCGTTGCTGCGGTGATCTGTTTTTCTTCAACTACTCCCCTTGCGCCCGGGTCGCTGCCGCCATGCCCTGCGTCTATTGCCACCCGGTACGGCGGGTCGCCCACCACAGGACGAAAATCATCCTCTGATGCTGAGACTGCGGGTTCTGCGGGCGTGTTCAGTTCCAGTGCCGCCTTCCATAAAAACAGGCCAAAGCCGAGCATCAGCACCGCAAAAACAAACAGCATACCGCGTAAAAGCTGGTGCTGTGTTTTGCGGCGGCGTGTTTTATGTTTGCTATGTTTATTTGCAGGTCTGCGATGACTGGTTGGCATAAAGTTTTACTTCCTGTTCGTTTTACATTTATAATACGAGTATACTCGCCTTTTCCCTGCGCTGCAACAAAAAAAGACTGCCAATTTTTCAAAAGGCAGTCCTTACTGGGTTATTTCAGTTCTACAACCGTCACGCCGCTTTCGCCTTCGCCGTAACGGCCAAGACGGAAGCTTTTTACCATGCGGTTACCGCGCAAATGCTTATGGATGGCGGTGCGCAGTGCACCGGTGCCGTTGCCATGGATCAGATAGACCACCGTCTGTCCGTTCAGGATGGCGCGATCGATAAAGGAATCCACCTCTGACAGTGCCTCGTCCACCGTAAGTCCCAGCAGGTTGCACTCCATTTTGGCGGTGCGCTGTACGCGCTCTACCCTGCCGTTGGGACGGTTGGTATCACCGGTCAGGCGGGAGTACCGCTGCTGCGCTTTGGTTTTTGGTGCAGTGGGTTCTTTTACCAGCTTTTCCGGTTGCTTCAAGCCCTTGAGGGGTACCTTGGTCTTAATAATACCGGCACGCACCAGCACATCGCCGTTTTTGTCCGGCAGCGCCAGAACGGTGGCCAGTTGGTTCAGTTCTGCAATGCAGACCTCCTGCCCCACCTTTACCTCCTTCAGCGGCACAAACTCCTTAACGGGGTTATGCACCACCTCTGTACCGGCAAACAGCTTTTCGGTCTCCTTTTTGGCAATCTCGCGGGCGCGCTGTGCCTTCTGCTGGGCGCTCATGCGCTCGTCCTTTTGCAGCTGGCGCAGTTCATCGGTCAGCGCGTAGGCCTGTGTTTCCACCTGCTGTGCCAGTGTACGTGCCTTGGCACGGGCGGCTTCCAATTCGTTTTCGCCCTGCTGGATCAGCTCATCCCGCTTTTTGCGGGCGGCTTCCAGCTGATGAGAAGCTTCGTTGCGTAGCTGCTCCACCTCGTTCTGGCTTTCTTTCAGTTGAAGTTTCAGATCATCCAGCTGCCCCAGAACTGCATCCAGACGCTTGTCCTCGGCAGACAGATGCTGCTGGGCAGCCTCGATAACACGGCTGGGTATCCCCAGCTTTTCGCTGATCAGGAATGCGTTGGACTTGCCCGGTACGCCCACACTCAGCTTATAGGTGGGGCGCAGGGTCTCCAGATCAAACTCGCAGCTGGCGTTGACCACGCCCTTAGTCTCCAGCGCAAAAACCTTCAGTTCCGCATAGTGGGTGGTCGCCATCAGCAGAACGCCACGGCGTCGCAGCTCCTCAATGATGGCAACTGCCAGCGCGGCACCCTCGGCGGGATCGGTACCGGCACCCAGCTCGTCCAGCAGCACAAGGGTGTGCGGCATAGCCAGTTCCAGAATACCGGTGATTTTTTTCATGTGGCCGGAGAAGGTGGAAAGGCTCTGCTCAATGCTCTGCTCATCGCCGATGTCTACCAAAAATTCATCAAACACGCAGATCTCGCTGCGCTCGTCTGCCGGGATCAGAAAACCGCACTGTGCCATAGCGCACAGCAGACCGGCGGTTTTCAGGGTAACTGTTTTACCGCCGGTGTTTGGGCCGGTGATGATAAGAGAATCATACTCCCCGCCCAGCGCAATGTCCACCGGAACGCACTTTTGCGGGTCGATCAGCGGGTGGCGGGCGCGGATCAGATTAAAGGAAGAATCTGTGCGCACAGCGGGCTTGAAGGCCTTCAGCTCCAGCGCAAGCCGTGCTTTCGCCAGCAGGATGTCGATTTCCAGCATGGCCTTGTAGCTGTACTGAAACTGCGGCTCAATGGCAGCCACCTGTGCGGTAAAGGCCACCAGAATGCGCTCGATCTCCTGCGCTTCCTGTGCGCGGTACTGCAGGATGCGGGCATTGGCTTCCACCACAGCCTGCGGCTCCACAAACACCGTAGCGCCCGTAGAGGATACATCGTGGATGATACCGCTCACCTCGCCGCGGTACTCGCTCTTGACCGGCACAACATACCGGCCGTTGCGCATGGAAACCACGCTCTCCTGCAGGTATTTGGAGGTATCCATGTTGCGCACCATGCTTTCCAGCCGGTCGCGGATGCTGTTTTCAGTGGCGCGGATCTTCTTGCGCAGCTCTGCCAGCGTGCGGGAGGCGGTATCTGCCATGGCATCCGGTGCCAGAATGGCACTGGAGATCTGCTGCTCAAGACCCGGTTCCGGTGCCAGCGCGTAAAACAGATCATCGGTCGGCAGAGCATCGTGCTCAGAGGAGCCGTACCAGCTGGTCAGGTGCTGAAAATTACGCAGCGCACCGGCCACCATCAGCAGCTCGCCCATAGAAAGCACACCGCCCTTTACGGCACGGGCGGCAAGCTGGCTGACCCCCTCTACCCCGCCAAAGCGCGGTGAGCCGTTTTTGATCAGCAGAGTGTTGATGGCGTCCGTCTGTTCCAGTGCGTAGCGCACCTCGTCCGGGTCGCACTGCGGCTCAATGGCCAGCAGCATAGCACGGGCTTCCTTGCACACGCAGCCCTCCGCTGCTCGGGCAATGATCTTATCCAATTCTAATGTTTTTAAGTAGCTTGTTTCCATACTGTTCCTTTTTGGTCAGGGCAGCACACTTTTCAGAAAGGCATAGCTCTTCAGCGGCTTATCCAGATGCGTCAGGGCATAGTTTTCAGCCACTGCGGAAAGCTTTGCCAGACTGCCCACAGAGATCTTGAATGAAAATATTTTTTTGTCCTCTACCAAGCAGATGTGACGCAGTGCAAACAGCGCAGCCTTGTCCAGATTGCAGTTCTTGCCTGCCTTTGCGGCGCAGGCTGCACAGAGCAGATGCCCTTCCTGTGCGTCCAGATAAAAGGCATCTCCTTCATCGTAGGTGCCACAGTCCCGGCAGCAGACAATCTGCGGCATAAAGCCGCACTCACTCATGGTGCGCAGCTCAAATACCGCCTTGATCACCCGCAGGTCGGTGCGATGCTCGCTGATCATATACAGGCTGTTCAGCACAAGCCGCAGCTCCCGGGCTGCTTCCTCTCCAGTAGGCGAAAGCGCAGCAGCCATCTCTGTAAGATACATAGCAAGGCTTACCCCTTCAATGGAGGAAGAAACGCCATGGAAGATGTTCTGCACCTCGGCTTCCCGCACGGTATACATATTGCGTCCGGGCACCAGTGTAAACTCTGAATAGCAGAACAGCCCGCAGGCGCTGAACAGCTTGCTTTTCAGCCGCAGACTATTTGCAGCCATTGCCGTGATAACGCCCAGCTTCGGGGTAAGAATCGTCAAAATACGATCTGCTTCTCTATAACGGGTCTCCTTCAGTACCAGACCCATGGTCACAAATGGTTCCATCATCCGTTTCTCCTGCCGGATGCTCGGCGGGCAGCTGCACCCGTTGTTTGTAATCGAGATAACGGAGAATATTCCCCGTGCAGGCAAAGGCCTGCCAGCTTGCGGCAGCATCCATCTTCAGCACTCCTTCCCTTTCCTGTGCAAAGGCAACGCTTATTTATAGTGTCAGCCTGATTCTAGCACAGCATACAAGGGAAAACTGTCCTGCTTTGGCAGCGCTCAGCGGTTGGAGGGATTCTGCTTAAAGCCGAAATTGTTCAGCAAAAACTCGTTGTCCCGCCAGTCGGATTTTACCTTGACCCAGCACTGCAGGTTGACCCGGCAGCCCAGAAATTCTTCGCAGTCAGCGCGGGCAGCACTGGCGATCTTTTTGAGCATCGCACCGCCCTTGCCGATGACCATGCCCTTGTGGCTCTCCCGCTCGCAGTAGATGTTCACATCAATGTCGATCAGGTCTGTGCCCGGGCGCTCTTTAAAGCGCTCCACCACCACTGCAATGCCGTGCGGGATCTCGTCCCGCATGAAGAGCAATGCTTTTTCGCGGATGACCTCAGCCACCAGCTCTTTTTCCGGCATATCGGTGTAGGCGTCATCATCAAAGTAATGGGGACCTTCCACGGCGTAACGGCTCAGAGCATCAAACAGCTCCTCGCTGCCTTCTTTGTTGCGCACGCTGATGGTGTAGATTGCATCAAACACACCCAGTGCCTTCAGCTCTGCCTTGCGGGCTTCCAAATCGGCAGGGTCTTTCACAAGGTCAGTCTTGTTGATGACCGCAATGGCTGGGCCGCTGCGGTGCAGCGCTTCCACCAGCGCCATCTCAGATTCGTTCAACGCACCGTAGGGCTCGAACAGCATCATGGAAACATCCACATCCGCAATGGAATCGCTGGCGGTCTTATCCATGCGCTTGCCCAGCTTGTTATGCGCCTTGTGCACACCGGGAGTATCCAGCAGCACATACTGCAGCGGCCCCCGGGTGATCACGCCGGTAATGCGGGTGCGTGTGGTCTGGGGCTTAGAGGTGACGATGGCCACCTTCTCGCCGACCAAGAGGTTCGTCAGGCTGGATTTGCCCACGTTCGGCCGTCCGATGACAGCAACGAATACAGAGGAGGTGTCGTAATGCTCCTGAACGGGTGTTGTAGTACTCAAAGCGAACTCCTGTCTTGTTTTTATGTTCTGTTGCAAAGGGATATCATTCCGTGTAGCTGACCGTGCGGGGCAGACCCAGCTGCAGCAGCACAGCCTCTTCTTTTTCGCGCATACGCATAGCTTCCAGACCGCCGTTTTCGTGGTCGTAACCCAGCAGATGCAGCATGGAGTGAACAGTCAGAAAAGCCACCTCCCGCTGCAGCGGATGCCCATACAGATTGGCCTGCTCCATGGCGCGCTCCATGCTGATGACGATATCGCCCAGCATCATGCAGCCGTTGTTCTCGTCGATATCATACTTGCCGTCCTCACCCAGAGGAAAGCTCAGCACATCGGTGGGCATGGGCTTGTTGCGATACTGATTGTTCAGCTCGGCAATGGCAGCGTTGTCCACAAAGGTAACGCTGATCTCTGCGGGACGGTCAAAATGCTCATACTCCAACACAGCGTTGCAGGCGCGGCGGATGAGGATGCGAAGCCCGGAGGGCACCTTGACAGCTTTCTGGGAGTTGGTGATCAAAACTTTATTGGACATATCGGTCCACTCCTTTCAGGGATTTATTTAAAATTCTTATTGTTTTCTTTATTTTCCGCTTCGGCAGCCGGATGGGCGGCACGCTCGTAAGCCTTAACGATCTCCTGCACCAGCCGGTGACGCACAACGTCCTTATCGGTAAAGTAGCACTGTGCAATGCCGTTCACATCCTTCAGCACCTTTAGCGCGTCCACCAGACCGCTGCGGGTGCTGCCTGGCAGATCGATCTGGGTCACATCGCCGGTAACGACTACCTTGGAGCCTACGCCCATACGGGTAAGAAACATTTTCATCTGCTCCGGGGTGGTGTTCTGCGCCTCGTCCAGAATGATAAAGGAATCATCCAGTGTGCGCCCGCGCATATAAGCCAGCGGGGCGACCTCGATGATCTGCTTTTCCACCAGACGCTCGTAGGTCTCTGCGCCCAGCATATCAAACAGACCGTCGTACAGCGGACGCAGATAGGGGTCTACCTTCTGCTGCAGGTCACCGGGCAAAAAGCCCAGCTTCTCACCCGCTTCCACCGCCGGGCGGGTCAGGATAATGCGGGAGACCTCTTTGGCCTTGAAGGCCTTTACCGCCATGGCAACGGCCAGATAGGTCTTGCCGGTACCCGCCGGGCCGACACCGAAGGTAATGGCATTGGAACGGATGGCGCTCAGGTATTCCTTCTGTCCCAGCGTTTTGGGACGGATCGGGCGTCCCTTGACCGTGACTGTAACAAAATCCTCGGTCAGCTCCTTTACCCGCTTCTCCGCGCCATCATGCGCCAGACTGATGCAGTAGTGCACGGTCTGATCCTCCAGCGGGGTGCGGTTCTCGATCAGAAGAAGCATTCCCTCCACGGCTCGGTTCGCTGCCGCCACGTTGGCAGTCTCACCGGAAATGCGCAGCTGTGTGCCACGGCAGACGGCGGTGACAGAAAACTCTTTTTCCAATAAGCGAATATTCCGGTCGCAGTTGCCAAAAACAGCCGCTGCGATCTCTACACTATCCAGTTCAATACACTTTTCCGCCATGGAGCTCCTCCCGAATTGCAGAATTTGATGACTATATTGTACCACCAAAATCTTCAGAAGAAAACTATGAAAAGTGCACAAAATATTTTCCTACATTCCATCGGTTTTTCCATACGAACTGTGTCTTAAAGCTTTTTGATGACTTTTTTCTGAAAACACTTGACAAAGTATATCGTGAGACGATATACTTTAAGTACGATATATCGGTTGACGATATAAAGACGTCCGATAGAATCCATGGAGTATTTCAGTATGGAAAACCTTGCATTGACAGAATCGACCTATTATATTCTGTTGTCTCTTTACCATCCGCAGCACGGCTATGGCATCATGCAGCAGACGGAGCAGCTTTCCGGGGGCAGAGTCCATCTTGCCGCCGGGACACTGTATGGTGCATTGACCTCCCTGTGCGAAAAAGGCTGGATCCGTCCCCTGCCTGCCGAGAGCGGCAGCCGCAAAAAGGAATACCAGCTTACCGCAGAGGGCGTACAGATCTTAAAACACGAGCTTGCCCGCTTGCAGCAGCTTGTGGCCAATGGTGAGAGCATCCTGAAGGAGGAAGCCTTATGAGGGAAAAGAAAACCGTTTTCAAGCTTTTCTTTGTGTGGGATTTTGAAAAAGAAGAGCGCTGGCTGAACGAGATGGCACAGGAGGGCTGGGTACTGGATAACACCGGGTTTTCCTTTTATACCTTTGTGCGCTGCGAACCGGGCGAGTATATCATCCGCTTGGAGATGACCCCCAGCAGTGATTACCGCGCCTTTGTAAAGGAGCTGGGTGCAGAGTATATCGGTGGCTGTGTCAACTGGGTGTACTTCCGTCGGAAAGCGGAGCTTGGCAGCTTTGAGCTGCTCTCGGATATCGACTCCCGTCTGACGCATCTGAGCCGTATCGACCGGATGCTTTCCCTGATCTGTCTGGCAAACCTGATTCTTGGCATAACGAACTCTCTAAATCAAGCTCGCTGCGGCTGGTTGAACCTGTTGTGCGCAGCAATGCTCTCCTATGCACTGGGGCGTATCCACGGCATGAAAGCAGCGCTGGAAAAGGAACGCAGTTTGCACGAATGATTTGTCAAGCCCTTCTTTGACACAACCGCAGAGAAAAAGCTGGCGTATCTTTGGATAAAAAGACAATGGCAAACCGATCTCCATCGTGATACAATAGCAAGCGTTGTGTGCCGCCGCCCGGCGGCCGTTTATACTGCTTGAAAACAAAGGAGAAGGAACCATGGAACAGCTTTTTCTGATGCCCGGTGAAGAACGATACGAGCGCTTCAAGGATGGCAACGGTGTTCCTAAGGTGCACTACTCCTACTGCTCTATGCGCGGTGCATTCTTTGACTGCGAGAGCCGCAGTCTTGAGGAAGCCCAGCGCCTGTGCGAAAACTGGCTTGTAGGGCAGGACCGCTGCTATCGCAACTAACATAGAACCATAAAACCCCTGCCGTATTTGCAGACCTTTCCGCAAAACGGCAGGGGTTATTTTTATATAGGTTTTACTGCCACACCTGCGCACAGACAAGCTCCAGTACACTGCCGGCAATACAGCGGGATTTATCCGAGATCAGAAAGCAGTTGGAAAGCTCCTCCCGCCGGGGGTCGATATCCGCAATCTTAAAGCCCGGCGTAACCGGGTAGCCGCTACGCAGCAATCCGCGCAAAATGCCGGGAATCTGTGCTATAACCGGGATCTCTGCGCCCTCCGGGGTGCGGATGTTAGCAATGGTCTCACCCTTCTCTACTAAATCGCCGATTTTACGCACATTCATAAAAACACCGGCGGCCTGTGCATGGATCACCCGCTCTGCACCGTACCCGCCAATAACGCCGGGGATGCCGGTATTGGGGATTGCGCTCCCTTCCCGGATAATCCTACCCAGCCGGTGGCCGCGCTTGGTCTCCACCACGACGTCTACGTCCTGCCCGGCCACAAAGCCGGGACCAAGGGCAATGGTCAGCGGTGCCATATCCCGATGGGTGCCAAGGTTGCGCTTGGCCAGAATGGCGTCCACTACGACCTCCGGCTTTGCCCGGGCAATACAGGCTCCCTCCGGGTCAACGAGCACCGGAACAGCGCCCTGCGCCCAGACGGACTGTGCCTGCTCTAAAGCTTCAATGCGGACGGCACGCAGTTCTTCGACCGTGGCTTCGCCTTCATACACTGCTTCACACAGAGCCACCTGACGGCGAATGGCTGCGGGTTTTGTAGTTTCCAATACCAGCACCCGCAGCCCGGCGCTCCACAACCGGTGGATGGTACCGGTGGCAAGGTCGCCGCCGCCGCGCACGATGATCAAAGCGTCCTTTTTCATTTCGTTTCCTCCCCGGGGCAAAGTGTCTGCAACAGTACCTCCATGGAGCCGCCGCAGGCAGCAATGGCTGCGTCCTCGTTTTTGCCGTCAGCCGAAAGCTGTAAGCATTGCAGGGCGGGCGCAGCCTGTGCCAACATCTTCCGGGCAGCCTGCACCGTGTAATGCTCCATAATGCCGCCGCCCACACTGCCAACCGTGCTGCCATCGGGCAGAATGAGCATTTTTGCGCCCACATCCCGCGGGGTGGAACCATGCCGTGCAACGATGGTCGCCAGCACCGCCGGAGTGCGTGCATTTTCTGCCTGCACCATTGCATCCAGCAATGCGATGGGATAACCCTCGGTCTGAGGGCGGGCATTCTTGACCTGCACGATCTCCGCCAGAATGGAAAGTGCGATCTCCGCAGCCGTCTGCGCCCCGATGGCAAGGCCAATGGGTGCGCAGAGCGACTCCACTCGCTGGCTGTCCAGCCCGGTCTCCAACAGCTGACGGCGCACCAATGCGGCACGGCCACGACTGCCCATCATGCCCACATAGGCCGCGGGCTTTTGCAGGATCAGGGTAAGGCAGTCCAGATCAAAGGCGTGGGAGCGGGTCAGCACCGCAAAATAGGTCTCTGCTCCGCCGGGCACATTCTGGAGTTCCTGTGCAAAGGGGGCGCAAAGCACGGTATCCGCTCCAGCGGCGCGCAGCTGCTGGGCAAATTCTTCCCGGTCATCTATGGCAAGCACCGGCAGACCGAGAAGCTTTGCCTGTTTTACAAGGGCAGCAGCCACATGTCCGCCGCCGCAGACCACCAGCTGCGGCACTGCACCAAAACGCTCGGCAAATACCCGCTGCCCGTCCAGTGTAAGAAAGCCCGTAGCGGTACAGTCTTGCAAAGCGGCAAGCTGACGCTGCAAAAGCTCAGCGCTCCGGGTCTGCCACAGGGCATCTCCGTCCCGCAGCAGCAGCTGACTGCCAGCCTCTGCGCCTTCCAGCACGGTAGCCAGCGTATAGCTGCCGGTCTGGTTTGTATCTTGCAGAACGTCTGCAAGCGTTTGTCTGTTCATTGGTGTTTCTCTCCCTCTGTTATTGCTCCACAGGCGTTACCTTATCAAACCGTGTTTCGTCCAGTTCTGCCTGCCAGCTTTGCCAGTCCTCCGGCAGCATACGCCATGCAAGCCCGCACCCTGCCGAGATCTCACGCGGCAGCGGAATCAGCCGCCCGGGCACCTGTCGGACATGGCATTGCTTTTCCCACTCCATAGCTTCTAAGGTGGTACGGAAGGAAAGCACGATATAGCTTCGTTTTATTCGCATAAAAGCTCCCGGGCAAGTGCGCAGACTGCCTGCGCCGCCTGCTGCACCTCCTGCTCCGTATTAAAATGAGAAAAGCTGAACCGTACCACGCCCTGCTCGGCCGTGCCAAGGGCCTTGTGCATCAGCGGAGCGCAGTGTGCCCCGGCACGCACGCAGATGCCGTAGTCCTCCCACAAGATATCTGCCACCCGGGCAGAATCCTCCTGTCCGATGTTCAGCGCCACAATGGGTGCACGGGGCTGCATGGTCATATCACCATACACTGTTACGCCCGGCGCAGTGCGCACCTGCTCATAAAACAGGCGGGCAAGGGCGGCTTCCCGGGCAGCAAGGTTTTCTACACCCTGTTCCAGCAGCCATTGTACACCGGCGCAAAGCCCTGCAAGGCCGTGCACGTTCAGCGTGCCAGCCTCCAGTACGGTGGGCATCTGCAATGGGTGCGTTTCGTCAAAGCTGTGCACACCGCTGCCGCCCACAAGGAGCGGCGCGATCTGTAACCCGGGGCGCACATAAGCACCGCCAGTACCCTGCGGCCCCAAAAGCGCCTTGTGACCGGTAAAGCAGAGGGCATCGATGCCAAGCTGCTGCACATCAATGGGCTGTGCACCGGCAGTTTGGGCAGCATCCACGATCAGCAGCAGACCATGCCGGTGAGCAAAGTCCGCTGCGCGGACAAGGTTAGTGCCGTTGCCGGTCACGTTGGAAGCTCCCGTCACCACCAGTGCCCGGGTGGTTGGTCGCAGCAGCGTTTCCCACTGGTCGTAGCATAGCCGCGCAGAAGCATCCACCCCGGTAAAGGAGACCTCTACTCCCTGCGCCCGCAGCCGGTACAGCGGACGCAGAACGGAGTTATGCTCGCATACCGTTGTGATGACATGGTCGCCGGGATGCAGCACGCCGTTCAGTACTGTGTTCAGCGCCATGGTTGCGTTGGCGGCAAAAACAATGCAGGAGGGGTCTGGCGCATGGAAAAGCTCTACCAGCGCCAGACGGGTGTCCAGCACGATCCGTGCGGCGTGAAGGGTAGGCTCGTGTGCGCCGCGCCCGGGGTTGCCTGCCGTGTGCAGCGCCTCCAGAATAGCCTGTTCCACCTGCGGTGGTTTATGCAGAGTTGTGGCTGCGTTGTCCAGATAGATCACGGTTTTACCACGTTCCCGGCCTGCGTCAGCTTTTCGGCAATGGTGTACATATTGGTCACGCTGCCCACAGCCAGCTTCTCGATAAGGCCGTAAAAGTTCAGGCAGGTGCCGCAGGTCAGGATCTCCACGCCCTGTGCTTCCAGTGCCTTGAGATCTTCCAGCATGGCAGAGCCTTCACAGGTCAGCGCCGCACCGCCGTTATAGAACAGGATGGTCTTGGGCAGCTTGTCCTGCTGGGTCAGCGCAAACACAAATGCCTTGAGCAGGGTCTTGCCCAGCTCCTCGCTGCCATCGCCCATAACGGCAGCGGAAATAGCCACCACCGTATCGGTGCGGGCATCCGGTACGCAGACAGGAGCCTGCTCTGCCGGGGCGTCTGCCGCTTCTCCCAGCGTGAACAGCACACGGTACTTGCGCTCTTCCAGCTTTTCAGCACTATACTGATAGCACTTCTGCTGTGCCATTTTGGTCAGGTTCTGTACGGCGATCTCGTTGTCCACCAGTACCTCCACCTGTCCCGCGCCCTGCAGCTCAGAAATCGCCTTTTTCGCCTTGACGACCGGCAGCGGGCAGGCATCGCCCAGTGCATCTACTTTAATAAACTCAGCCATGCTGATTACTCCTCTCATTTGTCTATTACAGTGATCTCGATTTCCTGCTTCGGCAGGATTTCTCCCACGATGCTTGCGGGCAGCCCTGCGGCGCGCAACGCCTGTTCCAGTGCTGCGGCATCCGCCGGGTCTACCGCCAATAGCAGCCCGCCGGAGGTCTGCGGGTCGAACAAGACCTCCTCCATGGCAAAGCTTACGTTTTCAAACTGGACGAACGGCCCGGTATGGTTGCGGTTGCGCTGCCCGGCGGCGGTGTACAAAAATGCATTCGCTGCTTTTTCTGCGCCCGGCAGCACCGGCACGGCATTTGCGTGGATGATGCAGGAAAGTTTGCCGCCCATCATCTCGTGCAGATGGCCGAGAAAGCTGAAGCCGGTCACATCCGTAGCAGCATGGACGTGATACTTGCGGCTGAGCTCTGCCGCCGTTTTGTTTAAGGTGGTCATGGAGCGGATAGCTGCTTCCATCTCCTCCGGGGCGGCTTCACCTACGCGGTTTGCCGTGCAGAGCAGACCCACGCCTAAAGCCTTGGTCAATACCAGCTTGTCGCCGGGCATACCGGTGTCGTTGGTGTACATCTGGTGCGGGTCTACAAGGCCGGTCACGGAAAGGCCGTATTTCACCCCGCTGTCTGCAATGGAATGCCCGCCCGCAAGGCTGCCGCCGGCTTCTGCCACCTTTTCAGCACCACCGCGCAAAATTTCGCCCAGTACGTTCAAGTCCATATCCTCCGGGAAACAGACCAGATTCAGTGCAGTCTTTACCTCGCCGCCCATGGCGTAGACATCGCTCAGGGCGTTCGTGGCAGCGATCTGCCCAAAGGTGTAGGGGTCGTCCACCATCGGTGGAAAAAAGTCCACGGTCTGCACCAGTGCAATGTCGTCCGTAATGCGGTAGACTGCGGCATCATCCCGGCTGTCATAGCCAACCAGAAGATCCGGGTCTTTTTCGCCCCGGGGCAGTCTTTCCAGAATACGGCTCAGCACACCGGCACCCAGCTTTGCGGTGCAGCCGCCCCCGGTACAGAATACGATCTTATCTTCCTTGCTCATGCACGTTCTTCCTCTTTAAAATGCGTCAGTACGCACGGAATGCCCTGCTGACGCAAAAGCTGTTGTATTTGTATGCCCTGCTGCTGCAATTCCGGTGTATCGGCCTGATTGAGTACAGCGTAAAACTGCCGGTCTCCCACCGCCTTGCAGCCGCCCTGCGTGCTTGCAAGCAGCTGCGCCAACATGGCCGGCGTAAGGGGCGCATCCGGCGCAGCCGCTAAAAACTGCGAACGGATGGTTTCATAGCGGAAGCAGACCTCCCGCAAGGGCTTGCCCAGCGCCGAAAGCCCTGCTACCGCCAAAACGATATCGCTTTGGGGCAGCAGCACAGGCTCGTGCGCCGCCGGAACCTTGCAGGGGTGGTGCTTTGCACCGTCCGCTTCTATAAATACCGCATCTGCCTGCGCCATCCGGCGCAAAAGCTGCTGCGGCGGCAAAGTCAGCTTCCCGTTTTCTGCCGGAGTGCCGATCACTGCGTAGTGACCCGCTTGCCACAGAGTTGTAAGCGCTGCATCATCCGGGGCATAGCAGGCTGCCGGTTGCCGGATATGGGTGGTCGTCATCACAACCACCCGCCAGCCCTTGCGGGCACAGTGGTCTGCCATGGCATACAGCAGGGTGGTTTTGCCCCCGCCGCCTACCAGAGAAACGATATGCCCTTTCTCTGCCAGAAACGGAAACTTTTTTTCGTTCAGCATCAGCCTTTACTGCTTGGCTGCAACTGCCATAGCGATCTGCTCCGGGGTGATGGGCAGCTCGTAGAAGCGGGTGCCGATGGCGTTGTAGATGGCGTCCGAGATGGCGGGCAGTGGCGTATTGATAACCACCTCACCGATGGACTTTGCGCCAAAGGGGCCGTTTGGCTCATAGCTGTTCTCAAACTCCACATGGATATGCCCGATATCGTTGCGGGCAGGGATCTTGTACTGGAACAGAGAGTTCTCCTCCGGGTAGCCGTTTTTGTCGTAGGTGATGTTTTCGGTCAGGGTCATGCCGATACCCTGCAGGATGCCGCCTTCGGCCTGCACCCGGGTCAGGTTGGGGTTGATGGGAGTTCCGCAGTCCACGCAGGCATCAAATTCCAGCACCCTCACCTCGCCGGTCTCGGTATCCACCTCTACCTCGGCAGCGCCCACCATATACGGCGGCGGCGACAAAGGCGAGGTGTGAGTCTCGGTGAATTCCAGCGGGATCTTATGGCCGAACTGGGAAGCAAAGGCAATCTCGGACAGAGTCTTTTGGCGGGTGGGGTCGGCACTTTCAAACACGACCTTGCCGTCAAACTCCACGGCATCCGCCGGGCATTCCAGCAGCTCTGCGCCCAGCTTGCAGATCTGTTCCCGCAGCTTCAGTGCACACTTTTCGGTGGCCTTGCCGGTGACATAGGTGGTGCTGGAAGCATAGGAGCCGGAATCGTAGGGCGAAGAATCCGTGTCCGCGCCAAAGACGGTAATGTTATCCAGCGGGCAATCCAGCACCTCGGCGGCGATCTGCGCCAGCGTGGTGTCGCAGCCGGTGCCCATATCGGCAGCGCCGATCATCAGGGTATAGAACCCGTCATCGTTCAGTTTGAGGGTAGCGCTGCCCACGTCCATGCCGGAAATACCGGAGCCCTGCATTGCCATACCCATGCCCACGGCACGGATCTTACCGTTGCCAATATCCCGGGCAGGATACTTGTGCTCCCAGTCGATCATCTCGCGCACCTTGAGCACGCACCGATCCAGCGCACAGCTGGTATTTACCGCGCCGTAGTAAGCGGGCATCACATCGCCCTCCTGCACGGTGTTCTTCAGGCGCAGTGCAATGGGGTCCATGTTCAGCTTGTGTGCCAGCTCGTTGACCGCAGATTCCACCGCAAACAGACCCTGCGTAGCACCATAGCCGCGGTATGCACCAGCAGACATATGGTTAGTATATACCACATCGCTGACAAAGCGGAAGGCCTCGGCCTTGCCGTACAGCGGGATGGATTTGTGACCAGACAGACCCACAGTAGTGGGGCCATGCTCGCCGTAAGCGCCGGTGTTGGACAGAGTGTACAGGTCGATGCCCTTCACGATGCCGTCTCTGGTAGCGCCCAGACGGACGTGCATCTCCATCTCGTGGCGCGGCGAAGAGGCCGTCTGGCTTTCCACCCGGCTGAAGATGAGCTTGGAAGGCTTTTTGGTCATCCACGTCACAAAGGCCGGGTACACCTCGCTGACGGCGGTCTGTTTTGCACCAAAGCCGCCGCCGATGCGGGGCTTGGAGACACGCACCATGGATTTGGGAATGTGCAGTGCATTGGCAATGTTGCGGCGGGCGTGGAAAACGATCTGGGTAGAACTGAGCACATTCAACCGCCCGTAAGTATCAATGGAGCAATAGGTGCGGAAAGTCTCCATCATAGCCTGCTGGCAGGCCTTGGTGTGGTACACATGGTCGATGACCACATCACATCCGGCCAACACAGCGTCAATATCGCCGCTGCCGCACGCATCGTGGGCGCAGAGGTTGCGCTTGTTGTCGGCACCCACGGGGGCAAGGCTTTCCCAGTTGTCCTCCGGGTGCACAAGGATGGGGTTATCCTTTGCGGTGTGGAAATCCAGAACAGCTTCCAGCACCTCGTAGTCTACTTTGATAAGCTTGAGCGCCTTATCTACGCACTTTTCATCTTTACCGGCTACGATAGCCACCACATCTCCCACAAAGCGGACGTGGCGGTCGATCAGCAGACGGTCGTAGGGGCTGGCCTCCGGGTAGGTCTGGCCGGCCTGTGTGTAGCGGCGGGCATCCTGCGGCACATCCTCCCAAGTGAAGATGGCTTCGATGCCGGGCACCTTTTTGGCAACAGCGGTGTTGATGCTGCGGACGATGGCGTTTGCATGGGGCGAGCGCAGCAGCTTGACGATCAGGCAGTCCTGCGGGATGATATCATCCATATAAACAGGCTGGCCGGTGACCAGCTGCATCGCGTCTTTTTTGCGGAACGGTTTGTTGACGGTTTTCACTGTGCGCCCTCCTTCTGCTTTTTCCATGCCAGAAAGTTCATGATGCCGCGCAGCTGGCCTTCGTAGCCGGAGCAGCGGCACAGGTTTCCGGCAAGGTATTCCTTCACCTGCTCTTCAGTGGGGTACGGCTGCTCCCGGAACAGAGCCAGCGCGTTCATGATAAAGCCCGGGTTGCAGAAGCCGCACTGCTCTGCGCCCTGATCTGCGATGAAGGCACCAAACTCGGCGGCCTCCTGCTGCAAGCCCTCCAACGTGGTGATTTTATGCCCATCGGCACGGGCTGCCAGCACGGAGCAGGACAACACAGGCTTATCGTCCATAAACACGGTGCACAGACCGCAGTTGGAGGTCTCGCAGCCGCGCTTAACGCTCTTGCAGCCGTGTGCGCGGACAAAATCGATCAAAAGCATATCCGGGGCGATCTCCTCGGATACCCGGACACCGTTCAATGTAAGTGTGATCTGCATTTACTTTTCCTCCTGCATTTTACGCTGTTCCAGCTCCAGCACCGCGCGTTTTGTCAGCACGCCAGCCAGATGCCTGCGGTATTCGGCGCTGCCGCGCATATTGGAGCCGGTAACGATCTGCGCCTTTATGCTTTCCGCAAACTGTGCGGCAAGCTGTTCTGCCGCAAGGGCAGGCTCTGCCGGGAGCTCGAACCGCACAGCGCGCAGCGGACGCGCACCAATGGCGATGCGGTAATCTCCGGTCTCCAACCGGGCAACGGCGCAGGTCAGCACCGGAATATCGGTCTGACTGTTGCGCACCGACTGGTAATAGAGCTGCATCGGTGTCTTTTTTACGATCAGCCGCACCAGAACATCCCGGTCATAGGGGCGCTGGGCATATTCATGCAGCGGTAGGATACCGCCTTTGTACAACTCTACATCACAGTCCATGGCTAGGAACATGGTCAGCACATCCGAAAAACCGAACCGACTGTAAATGCTGCCGCCCACGGTCGCCAGATTGCGCAGCTGTACGCCCACGATATGGCGCACAGTCTCCCGCATAGCACCATGAGTATAGGCGGCAAGCCCCGGATGCTGTTCCAGCTGGCGCAGGGTGACCATAGCGCCGATGGAAAAGCTGTCCTCGGTCTCTTCAATGGTATCCAGTCCCAGACCGGAAAGGTCGATGGCGGTGCCGACATTGATGGTTTCCATCTTTAGCCAGATCATGCCGCCCAAAATGCGGTTTGGCTTTTTCTGGTTCAGCTGCCACGCTTCCTCCAGACTTTCTGCCCGCTTATATTCTCGGATCGTCATCATGTGCAGTACCTCTCTTTTCTATCGCTGCGATATCTCTTCTTTTATTTTAGCACAGCTTTCGGTATAATACTATTATAAAATGCTGCTGAAGGGGTGTTTTTGTATGAAGAAGTCGCTTACGGTCGGCTGTGTGATCATGGCTTCCGGGCTGAGCCGCCGGTTTGGCGCAAATAAACTGCTGGCAGATTTTTGCGGCCAGCCCATGCTCTGCCGGGCTTTTGCCGCCACTGCCACACCCGGTATCGCTGCCCGCATCGTGGTGACCCGCTCGGAAGATGTACAGGCACTGTGCAGGACGCAGGGCGTCCCGGTGCTGCTGCACAGCCTGCCCGGCCGCAATGATACCGTTCGGCTGGGCCTTTCGGCACTGCTGGAGCAGCAGCTGGAGCTTAGCGGCTGTATGTTTCTGCCCGGGGATCAGCCCCTGCTGCGCCGGGAGACGGTAGAAGTCATGGCAGAGCGCTTCTGTCGGGAGCAGCCCGCCCCGGCAGAATGGCAAAAAGAAACAGAACGGGAGATCTTCCGTCTGGGTGCCGTGGCCGATAACGACCCGGCACCGCTTGTCGGAAGTCCCGTTCTGTTTGGAAGCAGCTTCTTTTCGGAACTGCTCACCCTGCCGGAAAACAAAGGCGGCAACGTGCTGCTTAAAAAGTACCCTGCGCAGGTACGCACGGTCTGTATTGCAGCCCCTATGGAGCTGCTGGATGCGGACACCCCGCAGGTGTTGCAACAGCTGGAAGTCCTTGCCCGGCTAAAAAACTAAGTTTTACTCTGCCATATCGTTCTTGGGCAGCAGAATGTTCAGCAGGATCGCCACAAAGGCGGCCGGAACGATGCCGGACTCGCCGCAGATCAGCTGGAGAGCCTGCGGTGCCTGTGCCAGAATGCCGCTGTTGGCACCCATGCCGTAGCCCACGCCCAGTGCCACGGACACGATGGTCAGGTGGCGCGGAGTCATCTTTTCCTTGGTGATCAGCTGGATGCCGCTGACCACGATGGAAGAGAACATCATAACGGCAGCACCGCCCAGAACGGCCTGCGGCATGATGGAGATCAGCGCGCCCAGCTTGGGGATCAGGCCGCAGAGGATCAGGAACACAGCGCCGGAAGCCAGTGCCATGCGGTTGACCACCTTGGTCATGGCCACCAGACCCACGTTCTGGCTGAAAGAGGTGTTGGGCAGCACACCGAACAGTGCGGCAAAGGTAGAGCCGAGACCATCACAGATGACGCCGCCGGACAGCTCCTTATCAGAGGGCTCACGGTTCATGCCGCCCTCCATCACGCCAGAGATATCGCCCACCGTCTCCACTGCGGTGACGATGAACATGATCAGCACCGGCAGGATCGCACGGGCATCAAATACCACCTTGACCGGCATCAGCTTGGGCACTGCGAACCAGGAAGCCTGCGCCACCTTGCTCCAGTTGAGCACCCATGCCTTGGTGAACTCTACGCCATCAGCAGTCACGCCAGTGGTGGGCAGCACCAGACCCATGATGAAAGCAACCACGTAACCGGCCAGAATACCGATGAGGATGGCGGAGGAGCTGAGGAAACCGGTGGTCCAGTGTTTGAAGAACAGGATGACTACCAGCACGAACAGTGCCAGCAGCAGGTTCTCCACAGAGCCGAAATCCTTGGCTTTGTTGCCACCGCCGAAGGAGTTGATACCTACCGAAATCAGCGAAAGACCGATGGAAAGCACCACCGTGCCGGTGACCACCGGCGGGAAGAACCTGCGCAGCGGCTTCAGGAAGAAGCCCAGCACGCTTTCAAAAATACCGCCGATGATAGATGCGCCCATAATCGCGCCATAGGCCAGCACACCGCCGCCCATCGTGCCCACAACGCTGTTGAACACGCCGATAAAGCCGGAACTGGTACCCATGATAATAGGTACTGCGCCGCCCACGGGTCCGATGGTAAACAGCTGCACCAGCGTGACGATACCTGCCACGAACATGGCGCTCTGCAGCAGGGTGACCTGCAGGTCTGCAAACTCGCCGCCTGCAATGCCGCAGGCGCTGGTGATGATCAGCAGCGGGGTCAGGTTGCCCACGAACATGGCGCAGACGTGCTGCAAGCCCAGCGGAATGGCCTGCCGCAGGGACATTTTGGCTTCAAACTGATAAGCCGCTTCTTCAAGCTTGACTTCCTTCAAAAATTCCACTCTCCTCAAGGTTTTAAAGGTTTATGCGGTTCGGATGCTTTGCAAAAAAGCGAAAACATTATAGCAAAATGTAGATAAGATGTAAAATAAGTATGACTTTTTACATGAAGAAATGCTGCATCCTATAAGCGAACTTTTCTCCGGCAGATAAGCAAAAAAGCAGGGTTTCCGTATGATTTGTCCCACCCTGTCGGGCTGGCAGCATACAGAATCCCCTGCTTTTTTCGTGCTTTTCTCTGTTTTTTGTGCGATACGGAAAAATTTGATTCTCTGAGGTCAGCGCAATCCATAATCCCGCAGACAACGCGTAAGACCGGTCTGTGTGGTGTCAAATACGATGCCCTGCGCCCGCAGCTTGCTGCAATCCATTGCAAGATTCCGTGCCCAGTCGGCTTCCTGAAGATCGACCGTGATCCCCAGTGTCTTAGCAAACTGCCGGGCGGTCAACACCATATTTTCAGCGTTCTCACTGCCGAAGTTATAGACCCCGCCGGGCAGGGTCAGGGCAGGCTCCAGCAGCGCCACCGCCTGACGGACATAGGTGATGCCCCGGAAATCCTGGACAGAAAAGCGGAGAGATTCTCCCCGCTGTGCCGCACGCAAAAGGTTCAGCAGCAGGTTGCCCCGGATGGGCAGCCGGTAGCCCGGCAGGTCGTACATCCATGTGGCGCGCAGCAACACGGCGCTCGGGCAGAGCGCCTGCACCTGCTGCTCCATTTCCAGCTTGCCCTGCCCATACACATTGGCAGGCTGCAGCGGAATGGTTTCCGGCAGTGGACCGGACCGCTCTACACCGGCATAGACCTGATCCGAGCTGAAAGCCACCAGCTTTGCGTCTGTTTCCGCTGCGGCACGGGCAAGCCAGACCGGCAGCTCCACATTGGCGCGGTAAGCCTGCTCCGGGTGGTCGGCGCAGTAACCGGTATCCGAAATAGCTGCGGTATGCAGAATGACATCCGGGCGCTGCTGAAAAATAGCCTGCCGCACGGCATCCTCCCCTGCTGCTGCCAAAAAGCCTTTGGGAAAGGCGCACAGCTCGTAACGCCCCGCCCATTGCTGCATCACGCGGGATCCTACAAAGCCGCCGGCACCGGTTACAAGGATCTTTTTCATTTTGTTCTCCTGTTATAAGATTTCAGATGAAAAATTCCAGCACGAACACCACGGCACAGCAGCCCGCAGCCACTTGAAACAGACTTGCGCCAAACCATGCGGCGGCGATGCCAACTACCAGTGCAACGGCACCCGCTGCCGGGCTCTGCGTTGCCTGAATGATGGCAGGGAAAGTCATCACGGCCAGCGTCACATAGGGCACATAGTACAAAAACGACTGGATAAAGCGATTTTTGATAGGCTTGCGGATCAGCGTCAGCGGCAGAATGCGGATGGCATAAGATACCAGCGCCATGACCGCAATATAGATATAATTGTTATGCGTCATCTTCGTTTTCCTCCTGCCTGACCGGGAACAGCACCGCTGCTGCGCCGGAGATCGCCACCGTTAAAAGAATGGTGCGGGTACCCTCGGAGAGCGCCGAGATGCCCGGCAGATAGCTGCACAGAAAGCTCAGCGCAAAGCTGATGATAACCAGTACGGCAACGACCCGGTCTTTGCGAGCCGGCGGGATAATGATGGCTAAAAACATTCCGTACAGCGCCACACTCAGGGCACTGACCACCCGCAGCGGCAGCAGGTTGCCCGCTATAATGCCCAGCGCCGTACCGGAAGCCCAAGCCGGTGCCGCCAGCAGGATGGCTCCATAGGTATAGTACGGGTTCAGGCTGCCCGGGCGGGCGATGGTAATGCCAAACAGCTCGTCCGTGACGTCGTAGCCGATGAGCAGCCGATGCCAGAAGGGCGTTTCCGGCGCAAAGCGCTGTGCCAGTGCGCAGCTCATCAGTAGATACCGTGCATTAGCGATCAGGGTGATGACCGCCACCTCAAAATAGGTGGCGTTTGCCATGATCAGCGCAAATGCGGCATATTCTCCTGCAGAGGCGTTGTTCAGCAGGCTGACAAGAAACCCCTGAAACGGCGTAAAGCCCGCCTTGCGCGCCGCAATGCCCAGCGAAAACGATACCGCAAAGTAGCCCAGCGCAATGGGCACACCGTCCCGCATTCCATCGCAGAACACCTTGCGGCTGAACTGATCTGCCCTTCCCGTTTGGACGAGCTGCGGCTCCAAAAGCCTCTGCTTCGATTCCATAGTTGATACTTCCCCTTTCCTATTTTGCAAACAACGGATCCTATTATACTCCCCTGCGGGCGGAGAAGAAAGGGGTTTAGGGCTTTTTTGTGCAAAATACTGCGTTTATCGCAATTTTCAAAAAAGTGCCTATCAAAACGGCATATTTGCGATATGCAGTTTGCGGATGTTGCTTGGGCATTAAAAATGCAAACTGCTATAAAAGGGTTACCGTTTGCTCTGATACAGGAGATACTTTGAACGTTACAGTCTATTTGACCCTACCAGAAGAAAAAACACCCCGGGAGGTTTCGTTTTAACGGAACCCTCCGGGGTGATGGTGCTATTGGGGATTACTCGAGCTCCACAAAGCCTAAACAATTCCGTATAGGCCATATCGCTTGTCATATTCATGGCACTTTTGATTATTTGAATTATCCATATTATCCTGCCTATACGGGCTAATGTTATCATTTTGTTATCGGAGTTGATAACATTGAGCCAGATACTGGGGATAATTGCGGCTCTCTGTCAGAAATATTATAAACAATTGTGCTTGGGATTGCAAGCTTTTGGAGTAAGACCCCCTAAAGTCACTTTCCATCCTCAATAAATATGAGATTCACTGCCAAGAAGTATAGATAAGTTGTCGCTTATCAAACGCCTCTTTACCTCCCTCCATAATATCAACAATTTGTTTATGTGTAGACCCCAGATCGATGTTACCTTGGGCAACATCAATTTTGGTTTCGTGGAACTCGACAATTAACACCCTCTCGGAATCACCAAGCACAGGGATATTTGCATTGTGCGTGGCAAATATAAATTGCATATAGGGCTTTTTCTGCCCAATAGCAGTAATAACTTCGTCATAGATCACCTTATTATCAAGATCATCTTCCGGCTGATCAATAATGATAATATCATTATCGTCCTGTGTCAATATGAACAGTATAAGTGCCGATGCCCGTTGTCCAATCGAGTGTTGACGCAACAGTTTTTCGTGATAATAAATATCCACTTTGTTTTCAACTTGTCTGCTCAGTAATTCTTCATACTGATCACGAAGTTTATCTTCTAATTTTACATATTCACCGGGTGTGACAATGCTTTTCAGTTTGTTACCTTCGTAAACGATCCAATCTTCTATGATTTCCATATAATCAGTAAAAGCATTGCAAATGGCTTGATATTTAATATCCGAGATCCCTGTTCCCTTGAAATCGTTTTTCAGTTGAGATTTGAAGCCTTCTCGATCACCTTTGAACGTGATTTCGATTCGTAGTTCTGTTTGACTTTGATTAATGCGTTCAGTTTCAGCCTTATAAGCATTATAGGTCATCAACAGAGCATCATTGCGTTCTCTTGCTGCCTTAGTAAAAGATGCTTCTATTTTTGATTTAGAGGAAGCTTCTTCACTTAATTGCTTTAATTTTTCTTTGGTTTTTTGTAGCTCAGACGTCATCTTAACAAAACTATCAACATCCAAAGTCTCGTCCTTGATTTCCCTTTTAATTTCAGCAAATTCATCTGCCAAATTATCAGTTCGCTCTTTTAGACGGGATATGATGTCTTCCATGCCACTGCGCTGCTTTTCAATTTCCGCAATACAAGCACTGATTTGTATGAGCTGAACATCTATTAGCGACAATACTGCGGAAACATCTTCAAATATGTCCTTGTTGAAGTCACTGCTATATCCGTCCAAGACGTTTGATACAACAGAGTTCTTTGAAAATGCATTGCGAATATCACGCAAAATAACGTCCATTCTATTTTTAACTGCATCAAGCTTTGTGATGTCGGTAGCGTATCCACTTTGCTTTTTTAATTTGTCTGACACACCTTTTTCCTTGAAAATCGAGAGTTTATGTTCAAGTTCGGTTTGTAGTGTCGTAACTTCGGCCATTTGCTGTGGAATTTTGCTCACATCCAGTAAACGTTCTACTGTTCTGATTAATTCATTTACACAGCTATCCAAATTAGAGGGTTGACCAATTCTGCCACTAATCAATTTTTCCAACAGACCGTTTTCGTGATCTGCACTGCTGGATAGATCTTTTTGACCAAAATATTGAACCCCATCGAACAAACTGATCGGATTTATATTTAAGTCATTGCCATTCTCATCAAGAACATTTATCCGCTCTCCAAATATTCGGCTGACAGCATATCGTTTGCCATGTTTATCTATTACATTTAACGTTGCTTTGCCGCCGGAACCAAAGACATTTTTAACGAGAGAATCTTTGTATTCTTTGTCCATTTGCGCTGTAAGACCCAAAACATATCGAACAACTTCTAAAACAGATGATTTTCCGCTACCTCTTATGCCAATAAGTGTATTCAGTTCACGGGAAAACATTATTGTTTGCCCGTCAAATTTTCCACCTTGGAATGATATTGACTCTATAAATCCGTGTTTGCTATCAGGGATATTTTCGCTGACTCTATCTCTGTAATCTTGTAAAGCAAATTTAATTGCAGCATACGAATATTCACCAATTTTCAAATATGTGCATTTATCGCCCTTACCTATATCTGTGATAGACTTGGGATCAGAACCTTCAACAAGAGCAGGCAAATAACCGCAGCATCGTTCAAATTGGGTGAGATTATCACGTGTTCTGGATTTTTGCAGGCCAAGAACACGATTTCTAAAAGGCGCAAATCCTGCCAAAGATTCAAGCAATCCGCCTTTACATTCACTAAACAGACCGCTATTCTGATCTACGTGAGCGAATAGTATAAAATAATCTCGTCCATAAGCGTCTAACTGCTCAAATACATTTTTAAGGTCATATATGCTCTTGGTATTACGGTTTTCAGGATTAGGGATTGTGGCGAATGCTGCTGTTAAAAAAGTTTGAATATGATTATTACCATTTTCAAACCATTCATCCGGATCAAACACAATTAGCGTGTGAATTCCGTTTGCCCCTTCTTTGACAGTTAATTCCACTCCCGGAAGAATAAATATATCTTGCTTTTTTGCAGCCTTACGAATAGCCTTATATTCTTCTCTGTCAAACTTGTTATGGTTTGTAATTACTCCAATATTTATATTAGCTTCTTTTAGTGCAGAAACATAATCGTTTATAAAAGAGTTTTGTTCGCCAGAATAAATAAATTCTTTGTCTTTACACGTATGCAAATGAAAATCAGCACGAACATATTGCAATCCTGTCTCGAACATACCATCACCCCTCTTCCAATACCTCTTTTTATTTTGAATATTACTTTCTAAACACAAACAAATACTCGTGAGCAATCAGTAAAAAATTATACTTCACGCTGTTTGTTTTCCAATATCCCGTAGCTTTGCAGTTATGCTGCTCTTTGATTATAAGCTCTTTCAACTTGAAACCTGCTTCTTCAAAAACACGCATAACCTCAAAAGACATAGGAATCATATGACCTTTTTGGCGAGTATCGCCCATGAGGACAGCGCAGAACTTGTCCTTTTTAAGTACACGGTAGCTTTCCGATGCAACTAATTTCATTTCTTCAAGGAAATCTTTTACTTTCAAAAGAGACAAATCTTCGGGAATATCCTCGCTGTACTGAATAATATCGGCATACGGCGGATGAGTACAGATAAGGTCAATGCTGTTGTCTGGAATAAAATCCAAATGACGTGCATCACCTTTGTGTATGTAAACCTTTCCGTCTGCACCTTCATGTTCAAAAGCGGTCTTTTCGCGGCATCTGTCCAGTGCTACGTCATTCACATCTACGCCAATAATGTTTCTATTCAAGAGCTTTGCTTCCACAAGTGTCGTTCCCCCACCTGCAAACTGGTCAAGTACAAGATCGCCCTCTTGCGAATAGCGAAGTAGAATATTGCGAGGAATATACGGTGACCAGTTTCCACGCCATTTTGCATCATGGGTTGCCCAATCACCACGTTGTGGGAATGACCAGTGCGTAGTCATTTCAAGTTCAAAGTTATCCGGTTCCCATTTTGTGATTTTCTTCGCCATTAGATGAAGACCTCGTTAATAATGCCGTTTTCCATATCGTTAATGCTGTATATATGTTGCATCACATCAAAAGTTTCTTCAAGGTTATGACGGGCACTCGTCCAACCTTTTCCGTCAGTAAACCACACAAAAGTTAACCCCTCAATAGTGTCAGTCTCTAAGGCAAGCGTCTTATAGCTTCTGGCGGTTTCGTTTAGCTTACTCCCGCCGCTGCCATAGAAGTTGGTCTCAACGCCATATATCATACCAGGAGTTTTCACAACAAAGTCAAAACGCTTTTCCATTTTGCCTTGATTGGAAATCGCTGATAGATCTATCCCCCACTTTTCTGTAATTTGATGGATGTACATTTCCTTAAAATAAGTTTCGTTTCTGATAAAGCCAGCTTTTTTGATGAAACCCTCCACCAGATTCTCCATTAGATGTCCGCCGCGATTTTTTCGCCCGTTGGAATCAAGGCCGGTTTCTACGCCAGTAACATAGTCCACAAGATTGTTAACAAGGTGATTTCCCATCAGGTCAAACAATCCAGTCTTTCGCATAAAGTAAACGCATTGACTATAATCGGTTACTGGATATTTATTACAATCAAAATGATAAAGCATCCCGCCATTTTCATCTTGGCAATATATTTCGTTTGCACGAACAGCCAAAAGTGTTGGGATACACTTCAACACCTCAGGGTATCTTTTAACAATGGCTTCAAATTCCGCTTCAATGTTTTTAGAGCCAATCAACGAGTTCAAAATATTCAGTTCGATTTTGATTCCATCGACGTTTCTGTAAACTTTATCAAAATCTATATAGTATCCGTAATCTGCGATACTATCGCGGAAATTGGACATCCATATATCGAAATCTCTTGACATGAAATTACACTTCCTCATCATTTGGCGGTACGGGCAGCCCCAATTTTGCTAAAGGAATATATTCAAAATAATAATGACAATTTACGCTTATAATATAATCCAAAACATCCTTGTACTTGTCATTTCTAAACCATTCAGCAAGAAGATAGATATACTCGACTTCAATGTTTAATGGTGCCATTAGTTTTTGATATTCTTTCCGCTTAAAATCACACGTTTGTAGTTTTTCATCCACAGAGCCGTTGACCTGCTGATACTTGCATTCAATTATAAAAAGCGTGTTGTTTATGATAACATAAATACTGTCGTCTGGGAGCAGTCGCTTGGAAATTATTTTCTTCCAATCAACGCCTTTTTCTGCAAGAAATTTATAAAATCCATATTTCTTGAATATCCTTGCGACTTTTTTGCCCTCGTAATATACAACCCCATCATCAACAGAATAGCTCGGCTGTTTCGATAAAAAGGTCGCCAAATCCGTTTCGCCCTCAAATATCAGTCCTGTTTTGGTGTTTCCTCCACCTTTGCCATTCTTTATCATAGTGTTCGCTCCTCAAAATATTTTGACTTTGCAAGGCTTCCCTGCCTCACAGTGAGCAGAGCGACATTCCCGACAATATGATTGCGGAATATAGCGACCATCGCCCATATTTCTGTAACCAAATTCTTGTTCTATCTCATCCTCGCCGTAAGCTGTTTTGCCACAACAAGGGCATTGTGCGTATTCTCCGTATGGCATAATTTACTCCTCCTTAAAAATTGCTAATAAGCAACTCTTTTATTTTTCCACGAGCATCACTGTTGCTATTAATCATTCGAGTAGCTTCAACTCGCCGAATACGTTGTTCCGAATAAATCTCATCAAAGAAATCATCATCGGGGTTTGTGTTCTTGGGGTCTGAGTTGCTGACAACAATCTTTGCTCCTGCACTATTCATACTTCCAACAAATCGTGCCAGTTCCCGTTGCTTCTCATCATTGAAGCAATCTTCCGTATACGCAGTAAAACTGGATGTTTCGGTCAACGGACGATACGGGGGATCGAAGTAAACAAAAGTATGATTGTCTACAAATTCAGCAGATTTTTTATAGTCTCCACAGACAATTTTAACACCTTGTAATTTATGCGATACGGCACGAAGATTTTCCTCATCGCATATCATGGGATTTTTGTATGCCCCCATCGGAACATTATAAAATCCCTTGCGATTGACACGATAAAGGCCGTTGAAACACGTTTTATTGAGAAAGATCAGCAATGCCGCTCGATCGATGGCGTTTTCAACTGTCGGGATTGTTTTTGTTTCATTAAATTGCTTTCGATTTGCCATATAATACACTTTACGATTGTCTGTATCCATAGGCAAATATTCATCTTGCATTGCCGATAAACGCTCAATAAGTCTATCAATGTTGTCACGAACGACAGTATAGGCATTTATTAAATCAGCGTTTATGTCACTAATATAGACAGCTTCCAGATCGTATCGTCCAAGAACATCAAATAAAACAGCTCCACCACCAACAAATGGCTCGGCATATTTAGTAATGTGACTGTCAGAAAAAGGATAATACTTTTCGATTTCCGAAAGAAGCTGTCCTTTTCCACCCGCCCACTTTAAAAAAGGCTTTACCTTAATTCCGTCGTTCATTGTATATCTAAGGCTTCTGCCGTCAGTCGGTTTTGCTGCGGTTTTGGGGATGGCCCAAGAATTGCCAACCATTTGTGCTTGGGCAATTCGTCCCTCAGAACATAGCAATGCTACTCTCCGTTGTGAAATGCCCCACTTGTTTGCGGCTTCTCTTGCAGACATAATCTCCATAATGCGACCTCCATGATTGATATGTCTATTATATTCTAAAACTCGAACGATTGCAACACCACTTTTGAAATTGTATAAGACCGCCACACCCAAAGGCATGGTGGCCTATCGTTTTATCTCTTAAATCACGTTTTCATGTTCTCTCTTTTGTCGCTGCACATTCTGCGCAGCCCGTTCTCTCCCAGCCATAAGTTCCACGACCCGTTTCACCTGTTCCGCACCGTAGTAACTCCACACACGCCCAAAGTTGTGTTCCACGGCCTTTAGGCGTGTGTTTTATTCTTGCAGCATTTCAATCCGCTGTCGTAGATTTTGATTGGCTTCGCGTTCATCGGCGTATCGCTCCATAAACTTCGCACACTCGTTCTTTACTTTCCAATACTTGTGGTGCAGCGAGTAGAGAATTTTTACGAGCTTGTTAATAAGCGGTATCGCCTTTTTGTCGCGGTAGCTTTTTGCTGTTTCAAATGTGCCCGCTTCCGGCACCCATTCTTCTGGCCGCTGGGAATACTGCGCCGACAGGCTTTCCAGCCCTTGCAGGATAGGCGCGATCTCGTTCAACTCCTTAGTCTGCTTTTGACATTCTCGTTTGGCTTCTTGCGTCTGCTGCTGGATTTGCGCAAGTTCTGTTTGCTTTTCCTGCTTAACAGCGTCAAGCTCTGCAACTTCTTTGGCGCGCTCTTTCTTCTTGAAGTCAAGCACAGACAAATGCTCCTCGTGGGTGTCCTTTTTCTCCCACTCGATGCCGTGCCGCTCCATCACGGCGGCAAGCTGCTCTTTCTCGGCATTGATCCATTGGTTCAGCTCAGATTCCTTTTTGGTGCCGCCTGCAAAGCCAAGTGCTTTTAACGCTTGCTTCAAAGACACCTTGGTGTCCATGCCCTTGCCCTTCCAGCCCGACACATACGGGATAAAGTCAATGTGCAGGTGTGGCGTGGCTTCGTCCATGTGGAGAAACGCGCCAAATACTCGCAGCGTGGGGTTGCGCTTTTCAAAATCCTGCATATACTCATCCAGAATCGTGGCTGCCCACTGCCCATCTTCGGTTGTCACACCTGTGTTATCCTTGTTGCCGATTTGCACAATTAACTCATGGAAAACTTTCTCTTGCTTACCGGTTCGCAGGTGTTCGTAGTAATCGGAGATGCAGCGGTCTTTGCGTTTCTGCTTTGAGTTATAACGCTCCAAAGCATCGTCAAACAGCTCATGGTATACTTGCTTGATTGGCTCATCCTTGTAGACAACATTATACCGGGTACGTTCAGCGTCTACATTTTCAGCGGTAAAAGCTCGGCGGTTGTGCTTTAACGAGCCGGGGCCGCGCATTGCGGAAATCGTTCTTTTCAAATACGCTCCTTTCTATTGATAGCAGAGGTCGGGGTACACACAGCTTGGGCTTTGTTACTTTCGCCGAAAGTAACGCAAAAGCACTTTCGACAGCCGTTCCGTCCATCAAAAGTGCCTTTGCGCCCTGCCGGGGGCTATCCGTCTGCGGACGGGGAATCGCCGCTCCGTTTTGACCCTGCGTTTAATACAGCCCCATTCTGCTTATTTGCCACTTACAGGAGCGCGACGCGCTCCTGTCTCTTGCCAATAGAGGAAATCACCAGCGGAAGCTCTCCGATACTCCGCGCCAATCCAAATACTCCCGTCTGGCTATTTCCCGTTCTTCCCCGGTTAGGGCTGTCTTGTACTTTGCGTACAGGTCGCGGCGCAGCATGGCTTCCAGCTTTTGCTCCAAGCCCTGCACGATCTCGTCCGCATACTCGTCCTCGCCGTCCAGATGGTAGTGGAGCAGCGCGAGAAACAGCTCCTTTGAAATCTGTACATTTTTCACGGTTTTACCTCCTCCGTGACGGTCGTGTCGATTGTGACGGTATTTTCTATATCAGGCCCGCACTCAAAAATACCGTCACGACCGTCACATATCGTCACGCCCTGCGTTTCCAGCTTCAAACTGACGCTTCTGCCCTCGTGGGTACGCTTGCTTTCGTAGCGAATACCGTAGTCATTATAAAGCCGGTCTGCGCTCACATTGAGCTTGCGTGTCAGCACATTGGCCTGTACTCCAACGTCGGGCAGCTTTGCAAGTAACTCGGTGGGGCTGCCGTTCCATTCGGGGGCATCCTGCGACAGCAGCCTTGATACTGCTTCGAGCAACGGGTCTGGCGGCTGTTTCCAAAGCTCTGTTTCGGCTTTTTGAAACATCCACAGGCACCGTTCTCGATTGAACTCCAGCGTCAGCTCTTGGTCTGGCTGGTCGCGGCCTACTACATCTAATATAGCGGTGTTGTCCGTGCGCTTCTTCTTTTGCAGGATAAATGCGCCGTCTGCCGCGCCGAGCAAACCGTTCGTGCCGGAAATCATATCGAAGCTGTCCTCGGCTTCCATTTTGCGGGTATGATGAACGACCAGCAGACAGATGCCATACTTGTCGCTAAACGCTTTCAGCTTCGTTACAATTTCATAGTCGCTGGCATAGCTGTATCGGTCACCGCCCACTTCGCGCACCTTTTGCAGCGTGTCTATGATAATAAGCCGCACATCAGGGTGCTCTCGAATGAAGTGTTCCAGTTGCTGATCCAAGCCCTCGCTCAAAGTTTTGGCCTGTGTTGCGAAGTACAAGCTGGCCGCTTCTTCCACGCCGAACATCCGAGAAAGGCGGTGCTGAAGCCGGGCATAATCGTCCTCTAACGCGAGATACAGCACAGTGCCCTGATGCACCTTGTACTCCCACAGCGGCAGCCCCATTGCTACATGATAGGCAAGCTGCCCCATGAAAAACGATTTGCCCACCTTGGGCGCACCCACGAAAAGGTAGGTGCCGCCGTACAGCAGCCCGTCTACGATAGGCTTCCGCGGCGGGTAAACCGTGTCATACAGCTCGCTCATGGACACAGTGTTGAGGGCAAATTTCTTTTCATTTTCCGTGGTTTGCAGATTGATTTGTGCGGGCTCATTTGCTATAATATTGGTGTTGAATTTTTGAGACGGCTGCACCACATCTGCGCCAACAGATGCTTCTGGTGCGGTCGTTTTCTTTGTTTCAATCATTCGCATTCCTCCTTCATACCGTCCATAATCGCAGCAATTAACTCAATGGTGTCGAGCAGTTCATCATCCACACCCGCACCAGCTTCAATGCGCCGCAGCTCACCCAAAACGGCGGCAAATCGGTCGCGGAGTGCCTTGTACACTCTCGGATTGCCCTGCACAACAACATCCCTGCAAAGCAGCCGCCGTGTGATATAATCCTGTTTTGTCAGGCCAGAGAGCCGCACGGCGGTTTCAATTTGCGCATCTTCTTCCGGTGATACGCGAAAACCTACCGTCTTGCTGCGCCAGCGATTTTTGTTGTCCATGTTCTTTAACGACATATTAGATACTCCTTTCCATGTTCAGCTTGCTTGCCATTTCCGCCTGCTTGGAGGGGAAAAGGTGTGCGTAATTATAGGTGATGTCGATGCTTTCATGCCCGACGCGGTCAGCGATTGCCACTGCAGAGAAACCCATATCAATGAGCAGCGAGATGTGGCTGTGTCGGAGGTCGTGTATCCTGATACGCTTCACGCCTGCCGCTTTTGCGCCCCTGTCCATTTCATGGTGAAGATAATGCTTCGTCACCGTGAAAATGCGGTCTTTCTTTTTCAGTCCATAAAGCATTTTGAGATATTCCTGCATTTCCTCGACCAAAAATGTCGGCATCTTTATCGTGCGAATGCTCTTTTTCGTTTTCGGTGCGGTGATAACATCCTCGCCATGCAAACGCTGATAGGATTTATTGATCCTGACCGTTTCGTTTTCAAAATCAAAATCGGCAGGTGTCAGTGCAAGCAATTCCCCCTCGCGGATGCCGCACCAATAAAGCATTTCAAAGGCATAAAAGGAGACGGGCTTGTCCATCATTTCATCGGCAAATCTCTTGTATTCCTCGGTTGTCCAGAACAGCATTTCCTTGTGTTCCTCGCTGCCCATGTTTCCCACCTTTGCAGCCGGATTGGAGCGAAGCCCGTAGTAGCGAACGGCATGATTAAAAATGGCCGAAAGCTGATTGTGCAGCGTCTTGAGATAAGTCTGCGAATACGGCTTTTTGCGCTCGTCACGGTAGGCAAGCATTTCATTTTGCCATGCTACGACTTCCTTTGTTGTGATTTCACTGATTTTCAACTTGGCGAAATACGGCAGGATTTTCGTGCGGATGATGTGTTCCTTGGTCAGCCATGTGTTTTCTTTCAAGCGGTTCTTCATATCCCTTGTATACAGCTCCATGAATGCTTCAAAGCTCATATCAAGGTCGGCAGCGGTCTGCAACTGAAACATCCGCTCCCACTCCTGCGCTTCTCGCTTGGTGGTAAAGCCGCGCTTGCACTTCTGCTTGCGCTCGCCTTTCCAGTTCACATACCGCGCCATCACATACCAAGTGTTGTTGCTCTCGTTTTTGAATACAGGCATTTATTCAATCTCCTTTCCTTCGCCATAAAGTCGCTTGTGAAAATACTGGCGGTTGACCCGTCCAGCAATCGTAATAAATCCCTGTGCTTCCAGCTCATCGTTCAGCCGACGAATGAGTTTGTAAGCGTAGGGTTTTGATACGCTCAGTTCCCGCGCAACATCGTCTGCACGGATGAATTTATTTTCCATTTATTCGTCCTTTCTTTGATTCTTGTTCGTTTTGACGTCCGCCGCTCTCTCCAAATGTCGTTTTTCTTTGCCTGCCCCTTTTTCAGCGGCGTTGCCCCGCTCTTTCCCTTTCGGGAAGTCCTCGCAAGGTCATATCTCATTTGGACGGTCATTCAGTTGTGTTATATAAACGTATTTGCTTAGTGTGCTTCCTATTATACTAAGCATGTATGCTTATGTCAAGCGGCTTTCAGAAAAATCTTAAACTTTTTTGCTTTGATTTCTCTTGACATTTCCTAAGCATATCTGCTATACTGGTTGCAGTTACATGAGCAAGGAGTGAAAACCTCTATGGCAATCGGTGAACGAATCCACTTTTTCCGCACCATGCGCGGTATGACACAGAAATATCTCGGTTTGGCCGTCGGCTTCCCCGAACGGAGCGCCGATGTACGTCTGGCACAATACGAAACAGGAACCAGAACACCCAAGGCTGACCTTACAAGTGCGCTGGCGCAGGTGTTGGATGTATCCCCACAAGCCCTTGATGTACCCGACATCGACAGCTACACAGGTTTGATGCACACACTGTTCACCCTGGAAGACCTCTATGGCCTGACTGTCAGTGATGCAGACGGTGAGCTTTGCCTGCGCGTTGATAAGGATAAGGGCAAATCCGCTTATGAACTGCTGCAAATGCTCTCTGCGTGGCAAGAACAGGCTGCCAAACTCGCCGCAGGGGAAATAACCAAAGAAGATTACGACAGATGGCGTTATCACTACCCGAAGTACGACACCACACAGATACGAACGAGAGTGCCGTCTAAGGGGTTCAGTGATGCATTCCTCAAAGCCCTCAGCGAAGAACCAGACGAATAAACGAAAAAACGCCCTTAGCCGTGTTACCCACAGCTAAGGGCGTTATAATATGGATTTTTCCAGCCGCAAACCTTAAGTTCTTTATTCTGCTACCCGCAAACCACCGGATTGCAAGAATAATGGCACAAATGCGGCTGTTATCAAATTGTTATCAAAAGGCCATTTGAAAGCCAAGAATCGACGTAGATACTCAACTTTTGCACTTTTCCGAATTATTCGAGCTCGATCGTTGCAGGCGGCTTACCGGTGCAATCGTAGAACACGCGGTTGACGTGCTTGACTTCGTTGACGATGCGGCTGGTGACAGTGCCCAGAACATCCCACGGCATATCGTAGCTTTCTGCGGTCATGAAATCAGTAGTAGTCACAGCGCGCAGCGCAACGGCGTAATCGTAGGTGCGCTCGTCGCCCATAACGCCAACGCTGTGCATATTGGTCAGCGCAGCGTAATACTGGCTGATCTCCTTATCCAGACCGGCCTTGGCGATTTCTTCGCGCCAGATGGCGTCAGCGTCCTGCACAATGGTGACCTTCTCGGGGGTCACCTCGCCGATGATGCGGATGCCCAGACCGGGGCCGGGGAACGGCTGACGGCTGACCAGATACTCGGGCAGACCCAGCTCGCGACCGGCCTGACGGACTTCGTCCTTGAACAGGTTGCGCAGAGGCTCCACCAGTTCCTTGAAGTCCACAGTATCGGGCAGGCCGCCCACGTTGTGGTGACTCTTGATGACGGTGGACTCGCCGCCCAGACCGCTCTCCACCACGTCGGGGTAGATGGTGCCCTGTGCAAGGAAGTCCACCTTGCCGATCTTCTTGGCCTCTTCCTCGAACACGCGGATGAACTCTTCGCCGATGATCTTGCGCTTGCGCTCCGGCTCGGTGACGCCCTTTAGCTTGCTGAAGTAGCGGTCGCGGGCATCCACACAGATGAAGTTGATGTCGAAGCCGTTGGCATTGCCCGGGCCAAAGACAGAGCAGACCTCTTCCTTCTCGTTCTTGCGCAGCAGGCCGTGGTCCACGAACACGCAGGTCAGCTGCTTGCCGATGGCCTTGGCCAGCATAGCGGCCAGCACGGAGGAATCCACGCCGCCGGACAGTGCGCACAGCACCTTGCCCTCGCCGATGCGCTCCCGCAGAGCCTTGACATTGTTCTCTACAAAGGAATCCATCTTCCAGTCGCCGGAGCAGCCGCAGACGTTGTACACGAAGTTGCGCAGCATCTTCTTACCCTCGGCGGTGTGCAGCACCTCCGGGTGGAACTGTACGGCGTACAGACCCTTTTCGGCATTTTCAACGGCTGCCACAGGGCAGTTTGCGGTGTGGGCAGTGATCTGGAAGCCGGGAGCCGCCTGCTCGATGTAGTCATTGTGGCTCATCCAGCAGATGGTAGAAGGCTGCACATCGGTGAACAGCTTGCTCTCGGTGTTCACAAACACCTCGGTCTTGCCGTACTCACGCTCGGGAGCGCGGCAGACATGACCGCCCAGCAGGTGCATCATCAGCTGGCTGCCGTAGCAGATGCCCAGCACAGGCACACCCCAGCTGAAGATCTCAGGGTCGATGGTGGGAGAGTCCTCCAGATAAACGCTGTTGGGACCGCCGGTGAAGATGATGCCCTTGGGATTCTTGGCCTTGATGACCGAAAGATCAGTTTTATAGGAATAGATCTCGCAGTAGACATTATTTTCTCGGACGCGGCGGGCAATCAGCTGATTGTACTGTCCGCCAAAGTCCAGCACGATGACAGTTTCATGCTGCATGATGTTTTCCTCCATTTTTAAGTGTGTTTTACAGATAATTTTAGTATAGCACATCTTACAATAAAAAGCGACAGTTTTTGTGAAGTTTTCTGTCATTTCATTTTGCGGATCGGATGTCGCAGCACGGTTTTCAGCTTCTCCGGTGCGGTGCGGCGCGGGTCGCCCAGATAGATCTCGTGATGGAAGCGCGTGTCTGAAAAATCCGGGCAATATCCCTGCTCCGCTGCAAACGCATCCAACTGCCGCAAAGTCTCCGGCTCGGTGTCGTAGGGGCCGATGTGCATACACTGCACGCACAGGCCTTCATCATAGGTGAAAAATTCCACCTTAGAAAAGTCTTTTTTCTTTTTGGCAGTGGCCTCCTGCACTGCCCAGTTAAATTCGGCACGAGTGACAAATTCCGGCAGACGGATCATGGAGGTCCAGATAAAAGTCTCCTTGTTGGAAAAATCCACGCCCTCTGCACCGGGCTGATGCCACAGCCCTTCCAGCGGCGGAACAACATATTCGAAATAGCCGTCTATCTTATGGCTGCCCTTATAGCTCATTTTAATGGTAAACGCAATGCCGTACAGCAGTTCCATCGCTGCCTTGTATTCCCCTGCCGGGTCGTTGGGGTCGCCCTTGCCCTGCACCGCCACAAAATTCATCGCAGGGACGGTGATGATCTGCGGCTTCTTCGGCGGGAGATAGAATTCTTTGTATTCTTTCTTATAATCAAACGGCATCTTTCTTTTCTCCTTCCAACAGTTCACGCTGTTTCTTTTTGCTAAAGCCGCCCAGCACCAGCCGATAAGATTTTTCCAGCATCTCCCGCAGCAGTGCATCCGGCACGTTTCCATCTGCTTTTACAGAGTTCCAATGCACCTTGTTCATGTAGTAGCCCGGAATGATGTCCTCATACTGTCGGCGCAGAAAATCGCCCTCGGCGGGGTCTAGCTTGCAGGTAATATACACCGGCTTTCCCGTGGCATCATCCAGACAGACGGCTGCAAACATTTTGCCGCCGATGTGATATCTTATCCAGTTCCACTCTGCCTGTAAGTCTTTGGTAACGCCAGGCTTTTGCAGAAGCTCTGTGTCGATCCAGCTGTATTTCATGGCAGCACCTCCGTTTTTCTCAGTATAACTGATTCAGAAGCATTTGTAAACAAAAAGTTGTTGAATTTTGCTTGTAATACGTCATCTCTGAAAAATTGACAGCAAAAAAGAGCCATCCGCTCAGAAAACCCAAACGGATAGCTCTTGTATTTAACGTTAAAATCAGATGGAAATGGTGTTGCACACATCCACCAGCACGGGGTCAAGGCTCTTGGTCATCTCCAAAGCCTCGTCCACGGGGTAGTCCACCAGCTTCTCGCCCTTCATGCCAACGATGCGGTTATACTTGCCCTGCTCCAGCAGGCAGACAGCCTGATAGCCCATGGCGGAAGCATTCACGCGGTCGCGCAGAGTGGGAGAGCCACCGCGCTGCACATGACCCAGAATGGTTGCGCGGGAATCGATACCGGTACGTGCCTGGATCTCGTTGGCGATCTCCTGTGCATGACCCACGCCCTCGGCCACGATGATGATAAAGTGACGCTTGCCGGTCTTCTGGGTCTCGGCGATCTTATCCAGAATGTCGCGCTGCATATCGAATTCCTTCTCGGGCAGCAGCACAGCCATAGCGCCGGAGGCGATGGCCACGTTCAGAGCGATGTAACCGGCGTTGCGGCCCATGACCTCGACCACACTGCAGCGGTCGTGGCTCTGGGTGGTGTCGCGCAGCTTGTCGATCATTTCCAGCGCGGTGTTCATGGCGGTATCGTAGCCGATGGTGTAATCGGTGCAGCCGATATCGTTATCAATGGTGCCGGGCAGGCCGATCATGGGGATGCCGCGATGTGCCAGTGCGCGGGCACCGCGATAGGAGCCGTCGCCGCCGATAACGACCAGCGCATCAATGCCCAGCTCGCGGCACTTTTCAGCGCCCTTATCCTGACCTTCCTTGGTCTTGAACTCCAGACAGCGTGCCGTATACAAAATGGTGCCGCCAGCAGAGATGATGTTAGAAACGCTGCGCAGGTTCATTTCAAAGCACTCGCCGTTCAGCAGGCCATTGTAGCCGCGCTGAATGCCGATCATACGGAAGCCCTTATGCAGGCCGGTGCGTACCACAGCGCGCACAGCAGCGTTCATGCCGGGAGCATCACCACCGCTTGTAAGCACGCCAATCGTTTTGATTTGCTTTTCCATACGAGAGATTCCCTCCAATTTACAGTTCAGTTCTTCATTTACCCTTTTGCCTGTAACCTCTTCTTCCCGAAACAGGCTTGTTGCTTTGCAACAGCTTTGATTCGCCTTTAATGATTATAGCACACCATCCAGACAAATTTCAATAGGGTTTTGAGACTTTATGCAAATCTATGCAGCACGATATAATAGCGTTATATCGCGTTATTTTGCAGTTTATGCAACTCATCAAATTTAAAATCGCCCCATGCGGTGCCATTCGTGCACAAATATGTTATTTTGTTGCAACGTTTTCTGCGCCCAGCAGCCGCTCCAGCTCTTTGAAGAAAAGCGGATGCCCGGAGGTGTAAAGCCGACGCGGTGCTGCCAGCTTCTGCTTGGTATCTTCCAGATACAAAATCACCGGGATATCGCCATCAAAAATCTCCAGCAGGTTCACCACTTTATCGTACTGGGGGCAACTGCGGGACGGCAGACGGATGAATACCCGCCGGGCAGCTGTTTTGACAGGGTCCGGGCGGCCTTTGTCCAAGCGGGTCGGGTCGTAACTGTCAATGGGCAGAATGCTGTCTGCCAGCAGCTTGGAGGCTTCATCTTCCCGCACGGAAAGCCGACCATCGATGACCACAACAGCATTTTCCTGAATAGCATCCCGGAACCTGTCCAGCACCTTGGGGAACACGATCACCTCCATGGTGCCGGTCAGATCTTCCACACTGGTAAAGGCCATCATGCTGTTGGACTTTGTTGTCATCATGCGGTTTTTGACCACAGCACACACAATGCGTACCTTCTCACCGTCCTGCACATGGGCATCCTCGCCGGTGAGGGCTTTGATAGTATGGGAGCCGATACGGGCAGACTTTTCCCGGTAAGCATCCAGCGGATGGCCGGACAGGTACAGGCCGCTGACCTCTTTTTCCTGCTGCAGCAGCTCGGCAGGGGTGTACTCTGCCAAGGGACGGATCTCGTAGACGTCCTCCTGCGGGCCTTGCTGCACTTCCCCGCTCATCACGGAGAACAGATCCAGCTGTCCCTCCAGATTGCGGCGAGAGTCGGTCTCGATGCTCTTGAGGATGCCCTCTACCGCCTCCACCATACTGTGGCGGTTGGAACCAAAGCAGTCAAAGGCACCGGCTTTGATCAGGCTTTCCACCGCGCGGCGGTTTAGCTCGCTGCCGTGCATCCGCTTGCAGAAATCGTAAAGGCTGGTATAGGGCTTTTCCCTGCGCTCAGTAACTGCGTTCTCGATGAGGTTGCGGCCCACATTTTTCACGGCATTCAGGCCAAAACGGATCTGACCGTTATCATCTGCGGTAAAGCCGCCGTTGGAGATGTTCACGTCCGGCGGCAGCACCTTGATGCCCAAACGGGCGCACTCGCCAGAATACTCAATGACCTTATCGGTATTATCTAACACGCTGGTGAGCAGTGCTGCCATGAACTGGCTGGGGTAATGGCACTTGAGATAAGCCGTCTGGAATGCCACATAAGCGTAGCAGGCCGCATGGCTCTTGTTGAAGGCGTAGGACGCAAAGCTGGACATCTCGTCGTAGATCTGGTTTGCCACCTGCTCCGGGATGCCGTTGGCAACACAGCCCGGACACTCGTGGCCGGGCTCGGTGCAGCCGTGCACAAAATGTTCCCGCTCGGCTTCCATGACGGCGTGCTTCTTTTTGCTCATGGCGCGGCGAACGTTATCTGCCTGCCCGAAGGAGAAACCCGCCAGCTCCCGGAAGATCTGCATGACCTGCTCCTGATAGACGATGCAGCCGTTGGTCACATCCAGAATGTGCGCCAGCTGCGGGGTCTTGTAGCTGATTTTGTCCGGCTCGTGCCGGTTGCGCAGATAGGTGGGAATGGAGTCCATGGGGCCCGGGCGGTACAGACTGATCAGAGCGATGACATCTTCAAGGTTCTGGGGCTGCAACCCCACAAGCACCTGCTTCATGCCGGAGGATTCCAGCTGGAACACACCCTCGGTATCGCCCTGACCCAGCATTTTATAGGTGTCCGGGTCATCATAATCCAGCTTTCGGATGGAAAACTCCGGGTGCTGCTTTTGCACCGCAACCTCCGCATCCCGGATGACGGTCAAGGTGCGCAAGCCCAGAAAGTCCATCTTCAAAAGACCCAGTTCCTCGATCTCGGTCATATTGAACTGGGTCACCGGCAGGCCGTCGTTGGTGGCAAGCGGCAGATAATAATCGGTCGGCTCCGGCGTGATGACCACGCCCGCCGCGTGGGTGGAGGCGTGCCGGGGCATTCCCTCTACCTTTAAAGCGGTGTCGATGAGCTCGGTCACCTGCGGGTCAGTGTCATAAAGCTTTTTCAGCTCGCTGGAAACTTCCAACGCCCGTTTCAGGGTCATCTTCAGTTCCATGGGCACAAGCTTTGCTACCACATCCACCTGCTGGTACGGGATACCCATCACCCGTCCCACGTCCCGGATGGCGTTGCGTGCGGCCATAGTACCAAAGGTAACGATCTGCGCCACATGGTCCGCACCGTATTTGCGGTTGACGTAGTCGATGACCTCCTGTCGGCGCTCGTAACAGAAGTCCACGTCAAAATCCGGCATACTGACGCGCTCGGGGTTCAAAAAGCGCTCGAAAATCAGGTTATAGCGGATGGGGTCGATATCTGTGATGCCCACACAGTAGGCGGCAATACTGCCCGCGCCGGAACCACGTCCCGGCCCTACCGGGATGCCCTGACTTTTTGCAAAATTGATATAGTCCCACACGATGAGGTAGTAGTTGGTATACCCCATGGTCTTGACCACACCGATCTCGTATTTCAGGCGGTCGATGTTGGCCTGCGGTACATCCGGGCCGTAGCGGCGCTCCAAGCCGTCCCAGCAGAGTTTTTCAAAGTAGGCCTGATTGTCCATGCCGTCCGGGGCTTTGTAGTAAGGGATCTTGGTGTGACCGAACTCAAAGTCAAAATTGCACTGCTCGGCGATCTTTGCCGTGTTGGCGCAGGCTTCCGGCACCATGGAGAACAGCTCGTACATCTCGTCTGTGGTCTTGACGTAGAATTCATCAGTCTGGAACTCCATGCGGTCGGCATCCTGAATGGTCTTACCGGTCTGGATGCACAGCAGGATGCTTTGCATCTTGGCGTCCTCTTTGCGCAGATAATGGGCGTCGTTGGTGGCTGCCATGAGGATGCCCGTCTCCCGGGAAAGCTTGATAAGCTGCGGCAGAACGGTGGTATCCTCCTTCAAGCCGTGATCCTGCAATTCGATGTAGTAATTCTCTGCACCGAACAGATCCCGGTACCACAGTGCCGTCGCCTTTGCGCGCTCGTAGTCCCCTGCCAGAATGGCCTGCGGGATCTCGCCCGCCAGACAGGCCGAAAGGCAGATAAGTCCCTCGTGGTATTGCTCCAAAAGCTGCTTATCCACACGGGGCTTGGAATAAAAGCCCTCCACAAAACCGGCAGAGACCATTTTTATAAGGTTCTTATAGCCGGTCTCGTTTTTGCACAATAAGATCAGGTGGTTATTGCCGTCTATCTTATTTACCTTATCAAAGCGGGTGCGGGTGGCAACATAGACTTCGCAGCCGATGATGGGCTTGATGCCCGCCTTTTTAGCTGCTTTATAAAACTGCACACAACCGTACATTACGCCGTGGTCGGTGCAGGCAATGGCGGTCTGTCCACACTCCTTCACCCGCTCCATCAGCTGGTCGATGCGGCAGGCACCGTCCAGAAGGCTGTATTCCGTATGGATATGCAGGTGGGCAAAGGGACGGGTATTTGCGGTGGGTTCACTCATTGTACTGCCTCCTGTCCCTCCTGCTGGCGCTGGCGCAGATTTTCCGCCAGTGCCTCCAGTTTTTTCATCCGGTGTGATAAGCCGGATTTGCTCACCGCCGGGTCAAAGCAGCCGCACAGCGCGGTAAGCGAGAGATCCGGGTATTGCAGACGCTTTTCCGCTGCCTGCTGCAATACTTCCGGCAAAGTTTCCAGCGCGTGCTGCTCCTGCAAATAGCGGATGGCTTTCAAGGTCTGGGCGTTTGCCCGCGCCGTTTTGCCAAGGTTTGCGGTATCGCAGTTCGTCTGCCGGTTGGTCTGGTTGCGCACCTGCTTGAACGCCTTGAGCACGCTAATTTGCGTTGCGGCATCCGCAGCGCCCATAAAGCGGAGCAAGCGCTCCACGTTGGCACCGGTCTTAACGTAGATCAGGTTCACGCCGTTGCGGCGGGTGCGGTGGGGCGCAAACTCGTGCTCGGCCAGCAGTGCTTCAAAATCCCGGGCGAGGTTCGTCCGGGAGGTGAGAAATTCCAGATTATATTCCTTTTGCGGGTCGGTGACCGTGCCGCTGCACAAAAACGCCATGGCAATATAGGCGCTGACGCAGGTCTGGCAGCGGATAAGCCCGGGGTCGATCTGCAAACTGGTCTCCCTGCCGGTGGTGCCGAACAGCTCATGCAGGCGGGTGACCTGCTCCGCATCGCGGATATTGAACTCGTACAGCACACCGCTGGCGCGGGGCTTTTCCAAGATCTCGCCCCGGATGCCGCAGCGGGCAAACAGCTGCTGCGCCAGCTGCACCGTATGGGGCTGCTCGGTTTGCAGCACAAGGCCGCGGGCATCAAAGTATTTGGCAAAGCAGGCAATGCCATAGGCAGCTGCACGCACACAGCATTCCTTGGTAGGGCTGCGCTGCGCGATCTCCTCCCGCGCACTGGATGCAAAACTCATAGTAGTTCCTCTGTTTTCAGCGCACGGCGTCCCGGTGCTGCACCCCGGGCTCGTAGCCCAGAGAGGTGCAGTATTCCGCAAGCTTGCGTGCGAATGTGATGGAGCGGTGCTTGCCGCCCGTGCAGCCCACCGCAATAGTCAGCTGGCTTTTGCCTTCCTTGACATAGAGTGGCAGGGCGTACTGCAAAAAGTTCTCGTACCGGTGCAACAGCTCCTGTGCTTCGGGGTGGCTCATGACAAAATCCACCACCTCCTGATCCAGCCCGGTCTTGTGCTTCAGTTCCGGCACATAGAAGGGGTTGGGCAGGCAGCGCACATCCAGCACAAGGTCGGCTTCCGGCGGCAGACCAAACTTGAACCCGAAGGACATGATGGTGAGCCGCATGGCATTTTTTGCCCCGCCGTTTTTCATGAACAGATCGCAGATACGCTCTTTATTCTGGGAGGTGGAGAGCAACCCGGTGTTGATGGTATAGTTTGCACGTTCCTTTAAGGGCTGCAGGATCTGCCGCTCCTTCAAAAAGGCATCCCGGGTGGAGATGCCCTCTGCAATGCTGATGGGGTGGCGGCGGCGGGTCTCGCTGTAACGGCGCATCAGCACATCGTCCGGTGCATCCAGAAACAGGATCTTATAGGGTGTTTTCTGGTCATCCAGCTGCTGCAGGGCAGTCTCGATCTGTTCCCTGCTGCGGCAGCCGCGCACATCCATGGAAAGCGCCACCCGCTCCAACTGGTTGTCGCCCGCCTTGGAAAACGCCGTAATGCTGGGCAGCAGCCCCGCCGGGACGTTATCAATGCAGAAAAATCCGATATCCTCCAGTGCATTCATAGCCACAGACTTTCCCGCGCCGGAAAGTCCGCTGACAATCAACAGCTCCATCTGTGTTCCACACTCCCTCTATTCCCGCAGCTCAGCGCACTACGCGGATTTCTTTTTCCAGATCATAGCCGGTCTTTTCTTTTACGATGGTGCGTACTTCCTCGCACAGTGCCAGCACATCAGCGCAGCTCGCGCCGCCAAGGTTCACCACAAAGCCGCAGTGCTTCTCGCTGACGGCGGCACCGCCGTGCCGGTAGCCCCGCAGACCGCACTGGTCGATGAGGGCAGCGGCAAAAGCACCCACCGGGCGCTTGAAAGTGCTGCCGGCGCTGGGCTTATCCAGCGGCTGCTTGTCCAGCCGTTTTGCCATAAGCTCGTCCATTTTAGCGCGGATGGCTTCCGGCTCGCCCGGAGTCAGGGCAAACTGTGCCGAGAGGATACAGCCGCCGTTTTCTTCAAAAATGCTGTGGCGGTAGCGCAGGTCAAGCTCCGATGCCGCCGACTCTTTCACTTCGCCTTCGGCGGTAAGGTACTGCACCGTGGTCAGCACGTCCTTCATCTCGCCGCCGTAGGCACCGGCGTTCATGTAGACTGCACCGCCCACCGTGCCGGGGATGCCGTAAGCAAATTCCAGCCCGGTCAGGCCGTGTTCCAGCGCCGTTTTGCACAGTGCCGAGAGCCGCACGCCCGCCCCGGCGGTGAGCTGTGTGCCGTGCACCTCCACAGCGTCCTGCATGGAGGAAATGTCCAGCACTGCGCCGTCGTAGCCCTCGTCGGCAAACAGGATATTACTGCCGTTGCCCAGCAAATAATACCGAACGCCCTGCGCCTTGCACAGGGCAACGGCGCGGCAAAGCTGTGCCCGGTCTACCGGCTGCACGAACAGCCGCGCCGGGCCGCCGATTTTAAAGGTACAATGCGCCGCCAGCGGCTCATTTTCTTTATAAGCAATGTCTGCTGCGGTCAGCAGCTGCTTGAGTTGTTCCATAGGGTCAGGCTCCTTTTTATAGAGAGTTTCAGTCCATTTTGTCATCCAGTCCCAGCCGGATCAGCAGCTCCTTGGCTGCGTTGTAGCCCATCTTCTTCTGGCGGTTATTGATGGCTGCGGTCTCCAGCACCACAGCCAGATTGCGGCCGGGAGAGACCGGGATGCTGGTGCTGGGGATGCTAACGCCCAGAATGTCGTAGTATTCGCTTTCCAGACCGGTGCGCTGGTAGTTCTTGGTGGGGTCCCACGCTTCCAGCTGCACCACCAGATCCAAGCTTTCGCTCAGCTTGACAGCACCCACGCCGTACACACGAGCCACGTTGACGATGCCAATGCCGCGCAGCTCGATGAAGTGGCGGATATTTTCCGGGGCAGTGCCCATGATCTGACGGTTGGACACCTTGCGCAGCTCCACGGCATCATCTGCCACCAGACGGTGGCCGCGCTTGACCAGCTCAATGGCCAGCTCGCTTTTGCCGATGCCGCTGTCGCCAAGGATCAGGATGCCCTCGCCGTACACCTCCACCAGCACGCCGTGCCGGGTGATGCGGGGCGCAAGCTCCAGATTCAGCACGCTGATCAGGCTGCCCATCAGGGTGCAGGTAGTCTCGTTGGAGCGCAGCAGGGCGACCGCGTGCTTCTGCGCCAGCTCCTGCATCTCCGGGAAAGGCGCCAGCTCCTCGCTGCGGCAGACGATGACCGCCGGGGGCTGCTGCCGGAACAGCTGCTCCAGCGCTTCGTAGCGCTTTTCTGCCGTCAGACCGGACAGAAAGTTCATCTCTGCCAGACCCATGATCTGCAGGCGGAGCTTATCGAAGTAATCATAGTAGCCCGCCAGAAACAGACCCGGGCGGTTGACCTCAGCGATCTCCACACTGATCTCATCCAGCTCCCGGGGGGTGTATACTACTTCCATGCTGACGCGGTCGGTCAGCGTTTTAAGCGAAACATTGAACGTACCCATCCTGGTTCCTCCTGTATCCTATTGCCGCGCCGTGCTGCGGGCACTCTTATTCTTATTATAATAAAATTTGGCGTCAAATACAACGCCCGGGGCGCTGTTTTTGTACTGCAGGCAGGAAACCGACGCTGCATCGCTGCCCGTGCACAGGATTTTTACATTTTTCTTACTTTACATGGGTTTTACATTTCGTCGATTTCAAATTTTACATTATTTTTCTATACTTAAAGCACAGGAGAAAAACACGTCAAGATAAAGTGAGGAAAACACTTATGACCATTTTTAATGTCTTTTCGCTGCTGGGAGGTCTGGCTCTGTTTTTGTTCGGTATGGACATCATGGGCAAGGCACTGGAAAAGCAGGCCGGCGGCCAGCTGCAAAAAATTCTCAGCAAACTGACCGATAACCCCCTCAAGGGCTTTTTTCTGGGTCTGTGCGTGACTGCCGTCATCCAGAGTTCCAGCGCTACCACCGTTATGGTGGTGGGTTTTGTCAACAGTGGCATCATGGAGCTGCATCAGGCCATTGGCGTGATCATGGGCAGCAACGTAGGCACTACCGTGACCAGCTGGATCTTGAGCCTTTCCGGTTTGCAGGGCGACAGCCTGTTCATCCAGCTGCTCAAACCTACTTCTTTCAGCCCGGTGCTTGCATTTATCGGCATTTTGCTGTATATGTGTAAGAGTGAGAAGAAAAAAGGCGTGGGCACTATCCTTATCGGCTTTGCCGTGCTGATGACCGGCATGACCACCATGTCCAACGCGGTGCTGCCGCTGCAAAACGAGGCATGGTTCACCAGTCTGTTCACCCGCTTCTCCAACCCTCTGCTGGGCGTTCTGGTGGGCGCACTGGTCACCGGCATCATCCAGAGCTCCAGCGCCAGCGTGGGCATCCTGCAGGCGCTGAGCGCCACCGGTGTGATCACCTACGGCAGTGCCATCCCCATCATCATGGGTCAGAACATCGGTACCTGTGTGACCGCACTGCTGTCCTCGGTGGGTGCCAACAAAAACGCCCGCCGCGCCGCTATGGTGCACCTGTACTTCAACATCATCGGTGTGACCATCTTCCTGTTCGGGTTCTACGGGCTCAACGCTGTCTGCCGCTTTGCCTTTGTGAATACCACCATTGAGGCATGGGGCATCGCAATCGTACACTCGGTGTTCAACATTCTGGCCACTGTCATTCTGCTGCCCTTTGCCACTGGGCTGGAAAAGCTGGCTATCCTGACTATTCCCGATTCCCCGGAAAAAGAGGAGTTTGCTCTGCTGGATGACCGTCTGCTGAACACCCCTGCTATGGCTGTGGAGCGTGCCCGTGCCGCTACCGCTGAAATGGCAGAACTTGCCCGGGTGGGCGTGGTGCAGGCCATGAGCCTGACCCACGAGTGGAATGACGAACTTGCCCAGAAGGTGCGGGACGAGGAGTGCCGGGTGGACCGGTACGAGGACGCACTGGGCACTTATCTGGTCAAACTGTCCAGCCGGGAACTGAACCACACCGACAGCCAGAGCGTGAACACCCTGCTGCACACCATCAGTGATTTTGAGCGCATCAGCGACCATTCCGTTAACCTGCTGGAATCCGCCGAGGAGATGCACCAGAAGGAAATCCACTTCTCCAAGGATGCACAGGAGGAGCTGCAGGTGCTGGAGGATGCGGTGCAGGATACCCTGAGCCGCACTACCGATGCCTTCCGCAAGGGGGATCTGCACCTTGCTTCCAAGGTGGAGCCGCTGGAGGCCGTGGTCAACGAGCTGGTGCGTGCCATCAAGGCACGGCACGTCGCCCGCCTGCAGGCCGGCAGCTGCTCCATTGAATACGGCTTTGTGCTGGATGATCTGCTGACCAACTACGAGCGCGTGTGCGACCATTGCAGCAACGTGGCAGTTGCGCAGATCGAGGTGGCACAGGACAGCTTTGACACCCACGCCTACCTGAACGATCTGCGCCACGGCAACGACACCAAGGAAAGCGAAGAATTCCATCGCCGTCTGGGCCGCTACCGTGAGCGGTATCTGTTCCCGGACGGACAGACTGCTGAGGAGAATTGAGTTATGATCTATATCGTAGAGGACGACGCTTCCATCCGGGAACTGGAGCAGTATGCCCTGCAATCCAATGGCTACGAGGTGCAGGGCTTTGAAAGCGCCGAGCCCTTCTGGCAGGCTATGCGTGCCGCCGAGCCGGAACTTGTGATCTTAGACGTGATGCTGCCCGGCGAGGATGGCTTTTCCATCCTGAAAAAGCTGCGCAATACCCCTTCCCTGCGCAAACTGCCCATCATTATGGTCACTGCAAAATCCAGCGAGCTGGACACCGTGCGCGGGCTGGACTGCGGCGCAGATGATTACATTGCAAAGCCCTTTGGCATTATGGAATTTCTCAGCCGGGTGCGTGTGGCGCTGCGGCGCTCCGCCCCGGAGGCAAGGCCGGACGTACTGGTTTTCCATGAGATCCAGCTGGATAATGCCCGCCACAGCGTTACGGTAAACAGCACCCCTGTGGAGCTGACCTACAAAGAATACTGCCTGCTGCGGCTGTTGCTGGAAAACACCAGTCTGGTGGTGACCCGCGAGACCATTTTGCAGGTGGTGTGGGGCACCGACATCTCGGTGGAGAGCCGTACCGTGGATATGCACATCCGCACCCTGCGCAAAAAGCTGGGCGACGCGGGGCGTTACATCTGCACCGTGCGCAAGGTGGGCTACAAGCTGACCGATGAGGAGGCCGAAGAAGAATGAAGCTGCGCAGCATGGAAGAAAAGATCAGCTACCGGTTGTTCCTGATGGGCTTTCTGGGGCTTATATTCACCGCAGCGCTGTGCATTTTTGTATTCCATAAAGCCTTTACGGCGCAGGCGTGGTCGGGGCTGGAGCGCGAGAGCGACCTTGTGTGCGCCGGGTACGAGCAGACCGGAGACCCCGCGCAGCTGAGTGCCTTTGTGACCGATGATCTGCGCGTGACGCTGATCAGTCAGGACGGCAGCGTACTGTTTGAATCTGCCACCGACCAGCCTATGGAAAATCATCTGACCCGCCCGGAGATCCGCGATGCCATTGCAAACGGCGAGGGACGGAACATCCGCGATTCCCAGACCATGGGCTACGAGACCTATTACTACGCGCTCCGGCTTTCCAGCGGGGAGGTGCTGCGCGTGGCGCAGGACGCCGAGACCGTATGGTCTATCTACGACTCCACTATCCCGGCCATTGTACTGAGCTGTGTAGCGCTGATGCTGGCCGCTGCGGTGCTGGCTGCTCTGCTGACCAAGGCATTGGTACAGCCGGTACTGAACATGACCGAGGATCTGGATCACATTCAGGAAAATGTGCCCTACCGGGAGCTGATCCCCTTTGCGGAGAGCATCCATTCTGACCGCATCCTGCGGGAAAACAACGAGAAAATGCGGCAGGAGTTTACTGCCAATGTCAGCCACGAGCTCAAGACCCCGCTGACCAGCATTTCCGGCTATGCAGAGCTGATCGAGACCGGCATTGCAAAGCCGGAGGATGTGCCGGATTTCGGCCGCAAGATCCACAGCGAGGCCACCCGCATGATCCAGCTGGTCAACGACATTTTGCAGCTTTCCAAACTGGATACCGTAAGCGAGACCGGGGACGCCCCGGTGATGGAAACGGTAGACCTTTTGGATGTGGCCAAGGAATGCGTGGAGCGCCAGAAACTGAATGCACGCCGCGCCTATATCTCCCTGACCTATCTGGGCGAGAGTGCCCCGGTGCTGGGCAGCCGCGCGCTGCTGGATGAGCTGTGCCAGAACCTGTGCGACAACGCCATCCGCTACAACCGCCCGGGCGGCAAGGTGCAGATCATTACCGCTTGCAGCCGGGACGGGCACTGCTCCCTGACCGTAACAGATAACGGCATCGGCATCCCGCGGGAGGCACAGTCCAGCGTGTTCGAGCGCTTCTACCGGGTGGATAAGAGCCGCAGCAAAGCCACCGGCGGCACCGGACTTGGGCTTGCCATCGTCAAGCACATTGCCCGCATCCACAATGCCCGCATCAAGCTGGAAAGTCAGGTAGACGTTGGAACCACCATCACCGTTACCTTCCCCACTGCCTCTTAATACAGCATGAAATGCACGTCTGTCCGCAATTGCGGGCAGGCGTTTTTTGTTGGGTCAAAACTTGCGCCGCTGCCGTCCCGCAGCGCTGCCCGGGCTTGCAGGTGCAGCACATCCACGCCCTGCTGCCAGCAGCTTTGCAAAAGCACCGTGCACTGCGCCGCAAGCTGTTGCTGCTGCGCCTGCGTGGGCAGCGGGCTGTGGGCGGCACGCTGACAGTCCAGCCGCACAAGTACCTGCGCCTTTTGCAGAGTAACTGAAACGGTGCAGCGCCGGATGCCGATGCGCTCCCCTTCCAGCCAGAGCTGCCGGGTGCCGCCTTGTTCGGTAAGCAGACGGTACACCTCGGCCTGCTCCGGGGACAAAAGCGTATTACCCACCACAGTGTGCAGAACACCGCCCTCCTGCAAAGACACCTCTTCCGCGTTCCACCGGAGAATGGGCAGAAGTCCCGGTTCTGTGTGCTCATACAGCCGGGGCGCGGTGGGCGCTGCGGCCTTTAGCTGTGCCATCAGGGCGTCCGGTAAAGCGGCCTGTGCGGCAAGGCGGTCTATCTCCCCTTCGGCGCAAAGCAGCCTTGCCGCCGTGCGTCCGCAGCCGCGCCGCAGCACAAGCTGCTCGTACTCTGTTAATAAGGGTTCTTCCGCTTTTGACAGAAGCAGGTAATCACACAGGCGGTAGCTTGCGGTTTGGGGCAGTGCCTGCTCTGCCGCATCCAGTGCCCGCTCCATCGTTTGGCCCTCTGCCTGCACAAACTGCAATGCAGCAGTGACATCGGCAGCATCGGCGGCGGCCTGCGGTGCCTGATAAAGCAGCCCTGCCTGATACCCCTGTTCGCTCTGTGCCAGATACACTGCCCGCACCATGCTTTTCTCGGTGCTCTCGCACCGCAGGAACAAAAGGCACCACCCTGTCAGCAGTAAAAACAGCAGCGGCTTGTAAGATTTTGCATTTCTCATGGCTGCACCTCAGCTTCCGGCTGCTGCCAGAGCAAGCGGATGGCGGCACACAGCATGGCCACCCGGTAGACAGCGCACAGCAGCCACAGCAGCAAAAGCAGCGCATCCATGCGGGAAAAGCTGCCGCCGCTCCACGCCCGCAGCAGCTCCAACCGGGGGTATGCGCCGCTGCCAAACAGCAAAGCGCCGCCCAGCAAGGCCGCAGCCTGCACCGCAAAGCCCCATACCGGCAGCCAGACCGTGCGCCGTACCGACCGCGCGCTGCACAAAAGGGCTCCGGCAAAGTATTCTGCATAGACCGGTACGCTCCAGTTTGTTCCAGTCGGCTGTGCCGGGGTGAACAGCCGGTACCAGTGCAGCTGACCGGCAAGCCCAAGCAGGCAGATAACGCCGCCCACGGCGGCAAACCACCACAGCACCCGCGCCGAGGCGTTCCAGCTTGCGGGGCGGATACCCCACCCCGCCCAGAGCAGCAGCGGCAGAAAGCCCAGCAGCGCCATGGAGGAAAACTCTGCCGCGCACAGCCCTTGTGCCTGCACGATGATGTGTGCCAGCTCCATAAAAAGCCCTGCTGTCAATGCCAACCGTACCGCGAAGGAGGGTGCTTTGTTCAGCAGCGCCGCCGCAGCCAGCGCTGAAAGAATGCACAGGCACACCGTGCTGACTGCGCCCAGCCACAGTGCCCGGCGCACCGGGACACCCTGCGGGATGCCATCTGCCAGCGCTGCCGTGACCACGCTGAGGGTCAGCGCTGCTGGGGTAAAATATCCTACTTTCTGCTTCATGTCTGCCGCTTCCCCCTCTCCCGCTTTTGCCAGATATTGAACCCGTGCCGGGACAGCTGCCGGTAGTTGCGGCGCAGAACACCATCCTCGGAAAGCGGCTGCTGCGGGAACGGGTGCGGCGCAAGATAGGACACGCCCAGTGCTTCGGTGCTGACGATACTGAGCAGAAAGCCGAAAAATGCTGCGGCAAGTCCCACCGGCCCGGCAAGCCCTGCCAGCAGCACCGTGCCGATGCGCAAAAGGGTGGCGGGCTCATACAGTCCCGGGGTGACAAAGACCGCAATGGCCGTAATACTAGCCACAAAGATGACCGGGGTGCTCATAAGCCCGGTGGCAATGGCGGCGTCTCCGATGATGAGCGCCGACACCAGACTGACCGAGTGCCCCAGCGACTGCGGCATCCGCAGCCCCGCCTCCCGGATGATCTCTAAGATCAGGATCACCAGCAGCATCTCGGCAAAAAGGGGCAGCGGCGTAGCCTTTTCGGCTGCTTCGATCTTATACAGCAGCTGCGGGGGCAAAAGCTCCGGCAGATACACCGCCACGCACACAAAGACCCCCGGTAAGAACACCGTAAGGTAGAAAGAAAAATATTTCAGCACCCGCAGAAAAGAGGAAAACGCCGCCGTAGAAGCGTAATCATCCAGACACTCGAACTGTTCACTAAAGAGCGCCGGCAGCACCAGCGCTGAGGGGCTGCCGTTGACCAAAATTACCAGCTTGCCCTCGCAGAGCTTCGCGGCGGCAACCGCCGGGCGCTCGGTGTAGTGTACCGGGGTGAACAGCCGCGCCTTGCCGGGCAGCAGCCATGGCACAAAATAGCTGGAATCCAGCAGCAGCTCCGGCCTTGCACTTTGCAAAATGGCACGCACCCGGCGCACCATGGCGGGGTCGGCACGGTCCTTGCAGTAGCAAAGGGCATACTCTGTATTGCAGCAGGTGTGCGCCTGTGCAGCCTCCTGCACAAGGGTGTCGGTGCGGACAAGACGGCGCAAAAGGCTCAGGTTCACCCGTAGCAGATCGGTAAAGCCTTCCCTGCTGCCGCGCAGATTGCCCTCGCCGGATGGCTCTTCCACAGAGCGGAACTTGAGCCCCTGCACCGAAAAAACAATACCGCTGCTGCATCCCTCTAACAGCAGCACCGCCATGCCGGCTGTCAGCCGCGCTACGAGCTGCGGCAGATCCTGCACTGGGGCGCTCTCAGCCGGAAAAGCCGAACCGTGCAGGATATGCGCATAGGCCTGTGTGCCGGTAAGCCGGACAGAAGCAGACTGGCGTCCGGCAGCGTCCAGCAGCAGTTCCCAGAGCGAATCTAAGCTTGCCATGCCGTCAAACATTACGATACATCCCGGACAGCCATATAAAACGATCTTCTTCGCATAATAATCTGCCGACTTGCCAAACCTAGCATCAAGCGCGGACAGGTTTTCCGCAAGGCTTTGCGAAAGCTGCTGCACATCTATCACTCCTTTGTATGTGCAGTATGCCCGCTTTGCCGCAGCGGAATACGCCGCGCACACCGCACCGGGAGGGTTTGTGCATGAAACTGCTGCTTTGCCGCACCATTATCCTGTATCTCTGCGTTTTGTTTGCCATGCGGCTGATGGGCAAGCGTCAGCTGGGAGAGTTGCAGCCGGAGGAGCTGGTATCCACCATCCTGATCTCCAATCTGGCGTCCATCTCCATTGAATCGGAGGATGTGCCCATCACCGCCAGTCTTATCCCGCTGTTCCTCATTGCGGCGCTGGAACTGCTGGGTTCAGTGGTGAGCTTCCGCAGCCAGAAATTCTTCAATTTTCTCTCCGGGCGACCCAAAACGGTCATTCTGGACGGAAAGATCGATCAGAACGCTTTGCGGATGCTGCGGCTGACCACCGCTGACCTGATGGAGGCGCTGCGCGGCAAGGATATCTTTGACCCACGCAGGGTGTCTTACGCCGTCATTGAAACGAACGGCACATTGTCGGCGGCGCTTCGCCCGGAGCAGGAAGCAGCCACCCTGTCCGACTTGCAGCTGAAGGTGCAGCAGACACAGGCCACCATCCCCTTTGTGCTGGACGGACAGGTGCTGGAGGATAATCTGCGCTGGTGCGGCAAAGACCGTGCGTGGCTGGAACGCACCGCCACGGCAAACACGGTTTTGCCGCAGGAGATCTTACTGCTTATCGGCAACGAGACCGAGGACTATTTTCTGCTGAAAAAGGAAGGCCGTCAGCCGGGAGGGAAACGATGAAGCGGATCTATGCGTGTATCCTGATCGTAACTGCGCTGCTGGGGATATCTCTTTACAGCAGCGGACGGGTGCAGGGCTTTGCGCAGGACATCTCGGCTGACTTGGACTGTGCCCTTGAAGCTGTGCGGCAGAAGGATCTCCCCACTGCGCGGCAGGCGCTTGCCGAGGGCGCAGAGCTGTGCGACACCATGCGCCAGACCATGAGCCATCTGTTGCGCACTGCTGACTACACAGAGCTGGAAGCTGCACTGCGGGCGGCGGACGGATACCTTGAGCAGCAGGCCACCGAGGATGCGCTGGGCGAGCTGCGCCGCGCACAGGTAGAGGTGGAGCGGCTGGAATGGCTTGCCCGGCGGCTGGTGTAAGCGGCACGCAAAAAAGGAGAGCGGCTCCGAAGAACCGCCCTCCCACAATTCAGGCTATGCTATTGTAAATATGCTCGGGGACAGATGATCACAGAGCAGCCTTTGCTGCCTCGATCTGCTTGATCAGCTCGGGCACGACCTTGAACAGGTCGCCCACGATGCCGTAGTCTGCAACACCGAAGATGGGAGCACCCTCGTTCTTGTTGACGGCGATGATGCACTCAGAATCCTGCATACCGGCGGTGTGCTGGATGGCACCGGAAATACCCAGAGCCACATAGATCTTGGGGTGCACGGTCTTGCCGGTCTGACCGACCTGATGGTCAGCGGTCATCCAGCCTGCATCGGTGACGGCACGGGAAGCGCCCACGACGCCGCCGCCCAGAGCGGCTGCCAGCTGCTCGGCCAGCTCAATGCCCTTGTTGACATCCTTGCTGATACCACGGCCCACGGAGACGATGACGTCTGCGCCGATCAGGTCGACCAGCTTCTCAGCGGCCTTCTCCACGCTCAGCACTTCGGTCTTGATGTCCTCAGCGGTCAGGCTGAAGGCGGGCTTGACGATCTGGCAGGCATCAGCCTTAGCCTGATCGAAGGGAGCCTTCTTCATAACGCCGGGACGCACGGTGGACATCTGGGGACGGAAGCGGGGGCAGATGATGGTAGCCATCAGATGGCCGCCGAATGCGGGACGGGTCATCTTCAGGTTGCGGTCTTCCATATCGAACTTCTGCTTGGACAGGTCGATGGTGGAGCTCTCCTTCAGGAAGTCGATGTACTTTGCAGTGTCGATATCCAGATGGGTAGCGTCGGCGGTCAGGCCGGTGTGCAGACGGGCTGCGCAGCGGGGGCCGAGGTCGCGGCCGATGTTGGTAGCGCCGATCAGCAGCACCTCAGGCTTGTACTCGTTGACCATATCGCACACGACCTTAGCGTATGCGTCGGTGGTGTAATTCTTCAGCAGGGGGCTGTCGCACACCAGAACCTTGTCGGCACCGTAGCCGCCCAGCTCCTTGGCAATGCCCTCCACGTTGTCGCCCAGCAGCAGGCCGGTGACCTCGCAGCCCAGCTCGTCGGCCAGCTTACGGGCCTCGCTTACCAGCTCGAAGTCAGTGGACATCAGTGCGCCCTGGCGCTGCTCGCAAAAGACCCATACGCCCTTGTATTCGTTAAAATCAGCCATTGTAATCCTATGCTCCTTTCATCAGATCAGGTGCTTCTTGGCCAGGATACCAGCCAGCTGTGCGGCAGTATCGTCGCCCTTCAGCATGGTGCCTGCGCCCTTCTGCGGAGGAGTGAAGGACTTAAAGACGTTCGTCGGAGAACCCTTCAGGCCAATGGTGTCCACCTCGATCAGCGGATCGTCCTTCAGTGCGTTGTAGTCGAACACTTCCATGGGCTTGTCGTAGCAGGTAAAGATGCCGTTCACGCTCATGTAGCGGGGGTTGTTCAGCTCCTTGATGCAGGTCAGCAGGCAGGGAGTCTGCACCTTGACCATCATGTAGCCGTCCTCCAGCATACGCTTCACGGTCAGAGTGTTGCCATCCTTCTGGATGTCGGCAACGTAGGTGACCTGCGGCAGATGCAGCTTTTCAGCGATCTGGGGGCCGACCTGTGCGGTATCGCCATCGATTGCCTGACGACCGCAGAACACAACGTCCTCGGGGCCAACGCCGATCTTGTTGACGGCAGCAGCCAGGATCTGGCTGGTTGCAAAGGTATCGGAACCGCCGAACTCACGGCCGGAGACCAGAACAGCCTTATCAGCGCCGCGGGCCAGCAGCTCACGCAGCATACCCTCTGCCGGCGGGGGACCCATGGTGACAACAACGACTTCACAGCCGGTGGCGTCCTTCAGCTTCAGAGCAGCCTCCAGAGCATTCAGGTCATCGGGGTTGGTGATGGTTGCCATGGATGCACGATCCAGAGTGCCATCGGGCTTGACGGACACCTTGCCGGAGGTATCAGGAACCTGCTTTACACAAACAATTGCTTTCATTGTAACTCTTGCCTCCCTTACTTCAGCAGCGCGCCGGAAATGACCATCATCTGCACTTCGCTGGTGCCCTCGTAGATCTCGGTGATCTTAGCATCACGCATCATGCGCTCGATGGGGTAGTCACGGGTGTAGCCGTAACCACCGAACAGCTGCAGGCAGCGGCGGGTCACATCACTTGCGGTGCGGGCTGCGATCAGCTTAGCCTGTGCAGCCTCGACGCTGTAACGAACCTTTGCGCCATCCATAGCCTGCTGCTTCTTCAGAGCGGCAGCATAAACCAGATACTTAGCAGCCTCAACACGAGCCTTCATCTCAGCCAGCTCGAACTGGGTGTTCTGGAAAGCAGCGATTGCACGACCGAACTGCTTGCGCTCCTTGACGTAAGCAACGGTCTCCTCCAGAGCGCCCTCGGCGATGCCCAGAGCCTGAGAAGCGATGCCGATACGGCCGCCGTCCAGCGTAGCCATAGCCAGCTGGAAGCCCTTGCCGCGCACGCCCAGCATACGATCCTTCGGGATGCGGCAATCCTCAAAGATCAGCTCGCAGGTAGAAGAACCGCGGATACCCATCTTGTCCTCTGCCTTACCAACAGAGAAGCCCGGGTCGGTGCGCTCCACGATGAAGGCGGAGCAGAGCTTGGTGGGACGGCCGCGCTTATCCAGCACGTTATCGGTAACGGCGATGACGATGAACACATCAGCAAAGCCGGCGTTGGTGATGAAGATCTTGGAGCCGTTCAGCACCCAGTAATCGCCATCTTCCTTGGCAATGGTCTGCTGACCCTGCGCATCGGTACCAGCGCCCGGCTCGGTCAGGCCGAAAGCACCCAGCCACTCGCCGCTGCAGAGCTTCGGCAGATACTTAGCCTTCTGCTCGGGGGTGCCGTTCTCGTAAATGGGGGCAGCGCACAGGCTGGTGTGAGCAGAGACGATGACACCGGTGGTGCCGCAGACCTTGCTCAGCTCCTCCACGGCCATGACGTAGGACAGCACATCGCCGCCTGCACCGCCGACCTCAGTCGGGAAATAGATGCCCATCATGCCCAGCTTGCCCATCTTTTCGACGGTCTCCTTGGGGAAGTATTCCTCTGCGTCAACCTTCTTTGCCAGAGGCTTGACTTCGTTCTCAGCAAACTCGCGGTACATTTTCTGCACCATCTGCTGCTGCTTGGACAGAGTAAAATCCATCGCTATATCCTCCTAACAGGTCTTTTTTCATTTACCGGAATAGCCCGGTGCAAACAAATTCCTCCCGACTGCTTTCCCCGCAGCCGGGAGAAATGTTTATCAGAACTTACAGCTGGTCAACCGGGGTCTTGGTGCGGTCTGCGTTGTAAACGTAGAAGCCCTTACCGGTCTTGCAGCCCAGATTGCCGCCGCGCACCATCTTGCGGATCAGCGGGCAGGCACGGTACTTGCTGTCGCCGGTCTCGTTGTACAGCACATCCATGATGGCCAGGCAGATGTCCAGACCGATGAAGTCGCCCAGTTCCAGAGGTCCCATGGGGTGGTTAGCACCCAGCTTCATAGCGGTGTCGATGCCGGCGATATCAGAAACGCCCTCCATCTTGATGAAGGCAGCCTCGTTGATCATGGGGATCAGGATGCGGTTGACCACAAAGCCGGCAGCCTCGTTGACCTGAACGGGGGTCTTGCCGATAGCAACGGAGATCTCCTTGATCTTCTCAACGGTCTCAACGGGGGTGTTGCAGCCGGCGATGACCTCAATCAGCTTCATGCGGTCTGCGGGGTTGAAGAAGTGCATACCGATCAGGGGACGGGTCAGACCCTTGCCGATCTCGGTGATGGACAGAGAAGAAGTGTTGGAAGCGAAGACGCACTCGGGCTTGCAGATCTTATCCAGCTCGCCGAAGGTGGTCTGCTTGACCTTCATGTCCTCGAAAGCGGCCTCAACGACCAGATCGCAGTCTGCGCACAGATCTTCCTTCAGGCCCGGGGTGATGGCGGCGACGATCGCGTCAGCCTTCTCCTGGGTCATCTTTCCCTTAGCGACCAGTTTCTCGTAGCCCTTCTTGATCTTTGCCAGACCATTCTCGGCCCACTCCTGCTTGATGTCGCACAGAGCAACAGTGTTGCCCTCAACCTGTGCAAATGCCTTTGCGATGCCCTGACCCATAGTGCCAGCGCCGATAACACCGATCTTCATAGGAAATCTCTCCTTTAATATCAAAAATTATGTAATGGATTAGTTGTTGGTGAACACTGCCTTGGGCTTCGGTTTCTCACGGGACAGGAAGCAGGCCATGCCCTCCTGCTGGTCGTGGGTCTCGAAGCAATCGCCGAACAGCTTCTCCTCGACCTCAACAGCCTTCTCGATGGGCAGGCTGATGCCATCGTTCATTGCCTTCTTGCAGTTGCGCACAGCAATGGGAGCGTTCTTTGCGATCTTGCCGGCCAGCTTCAGGACGTTCTCCATCAGCTCAGCCTGCGGATACACGGCGTTGACCAGACCAATGCGGTAAGCTTCGTCAGCCTTGATGTTCAGAGCAGAGTAGACCAGCTGCTTTGCCATACCCATGCCGACCAGACGAGCCAGACGCTGGGTGCCGCCGAAGCCCGGGGTGATGCCCAGACCGACTTCCGGCTGACCGAACACAGCGTTGTCAGAGCAGATGCGGAAATCGCAGCTCATAGCCAGCTCGTTGCCGCCGCCCAGTGCAAAGCCGTTGACGGCTGCGATGACGGGGATGGGGAAATGCTCGATCATCAGGAACACATCATTGCCCAGCTTGCCGAAAGCTTCGCCTTCTGCCTTGGTCATGGTGCTCATGGAGCCGATATCGGCACCGGCAACAAAGCTCTTGTCGCCTTCGCCGGTCAGAACAATGCAGCGGACAGTCTCCTGATCGACTGCCTCAAAAGCAGCCTTCAGGTCAGCCAGAACCTCGGGGTTCAGGGCGTTCAGTGCCTTGGGACGGTCGATGGTAATGATCTCAACAGCGCCCTGCACCTCGGTTTTTACAAATGCCATTGTGAAAACCTCCATTTCATACAGTTCAGTTTTTTTCAAAACAGCCCCCGGAACGCGGGAGGGCTCTCCGGTTCCCTCCGGCGCTCCGGGTCTGTGGTTCAATCAGGATTCAGAGAAAAAGTGCTTAGTCCATCTCAACGATGGTAGCGCAGCCCATGCCGCCGCCGATGCACAGGGTAGCCAGACCCTTGTGAGCACCACGATGCTTCATAGCGTACAGCAGGGTGACTAGGATACGAGCGCCGGAAGCGCCGACCGGGTGGCCCAGAGCGATTGCGCCGCCGTTAACGTTCAGCTTGTCCTTATCAAAGCCCAGAGCCTCGCCGACGGCGATGGACTGTGCTGCGAATGCCTCGTTGGCCTCGACCAGATCCATATCGGCAACGGTCATGCCGGTCTTGGCCATAACCTTCTTGGTAGCAGCGATGGGGCCCAGACCCATGACCTCGGGCTCAACGCCTGCCAGAGCACCGGCAACCCAAGTTGCCAGAGGCTTCACGCCCAGCTCCTTAGCCTTCTCCTCGCTCATGACGACCAGAGCAGCAGCGCCGTCGTTGATGGCGGAAGAGTTAGCAGCGGTGACGATGCCGTCCTTGGTGAAGGCGGGCTTCAGCTTTGCCAGAACCTCGGGAGCGCTCAGACGGGGACCCTCATCGGTATCGAACACGGTGTCGCCCTTCTTGCCCTTGATGACAACAGGAACGATCTCGTCCTTGAAGGCGCCGTCCTTGATGGCCTTGTCAGCCTTCAGCTGGCTGTTGTATGCGAACTCGTCCAGCATCTCGCGGGTGATGGGGCTGTAGCCGTACTTCTTCTGGTAGGTCTCGTTGGTGCAGACGTTCTCAGCGGTCATGCCCATGTGCTTGTTGAAGC